>MAAC01010053.1_pt1 | contig 18480 bp, 17 predicted proteins | sample 1115981 | NCBI WGS metagenome assembly MAAC01 (sample SAMN04961126, study PRJNA320927) | seawater metagenome | isolation source: sample BD02T64 sea water enriched with oil for 64 days | place: USA:Gulf of Mexico | collected 2013-07-27
GGATTACGGCCAGTGCGCGCAGCACGGTCACGTACAGAGAAAGTACCAAAACCAACTAGAGCAACTTGCTCACCATTTTGTAATTCTTCAGTTACAGCGCCAATAAATGAATCTAATGCACGACCCGCAGCCGCTTTAGAAATGTCAGCGCCTTCAGAAATTTTCTCGATAAGTTGAGATTTATTCACAGTGTATACCCCTTCAATTGTTATTATTACAACGCTATTTTACTTCTCTTTCTCTTTCATAGAGAGTTGAATAAAAATTCGTCCTACAAAAACAAACGTTACATTTATTTAACATTTGTTTCTTTTGAACATCATACGTCGAGTTTAAAAAATACTATTACGACTAGACCTCAACCAAAAATGCCTCTTAGGCATACTAAACAAGGGGTCTAGCGACATAAGCGTAGTTAACTTACCATAGTTTCAGCGTTTTCAAAGCCTTTATTTCATTTTTCCGTACTTTTTTTACTGTTTTTCGATTTTTTTACTGATTTGCATCAAAAAACAACTTCTCTCGGATAGAAATTACTCTGCTTGCCACTGCTCTACTGGGTGTTCGAGCGCTATTGACAGCACTTCATCAATCCACTTCACCGGGTGAATAGACAGGTCAGCTTTAACATTTTCAGGGATCTCTTTTAGATCACGAGCATTTTCATGTGGAATAATCACTGTTTTAATACCACCGCGATGTGCCGCTAAAAGTTTCTCTTTTAAGCCACCAATAGCGAGCACTTCACCACGTAAAGTTATCTCCCCTGTCATCGCCACTTCAGCTTTGACTGGATTACCCGTTAAACTAGAAACAAGCGCGGTGCACATACCAATACCCGCACTTGGACCATCTTTGGGTGTCGCACCTTCAGGTACATGCACGTGTATATCACGTTTCTCATAAAAATTTTCATTAATACGCAGTTTTTCAGTTCTACTACGCACTACCGTCATGGCCGCTTGAATTGACTCTTGCATAACATCACCTAACGAGCCGGTATAGGTAAGCTTACCTTTACCAGGCACAGAGGCCGTTTCAATAGTTAATAATTCGCCGCCTACTTGTGTCCAGGCTAACCCTGTCACTAAACCAACACGATTTTCATCATCGGCTTTACCATAGTCGTGGCGTTGTATGCCTAGATACTCATCTAAGTTATCTTGATTAATCGCTACACTTTTCAAATTTTTATCAAGCAATATGGCCTTTACTGCTTTACGACATAGTTTTGAAATCTCACGCTCTAGGTTTCTTACCCCAGCTTCTCGAGTGTAATAACGAATAATGCCAATAATAGCGCTATCATCAATATCAATTTCGTTAGCTTTTAAACCATTGCGCTTAATTTGTTTATTAAGTAAATGATCACGGGCAATGTTCAGCTTTTCATCTTCGGTATAACCCGACAAACGAATAACTTCCATACGGTCAAGCAATGGCCCTGGAATATCCATGCTATTAGACGTAGCAACGAACATAACGTCTGATAAGTCATAATCAACTTCTAAATAATGATCATTAAAGTTTGAGTTCTGTTCGGGATCTAAAACCTCAAGTAATGCTGACGCTGGATCACCACGCATGTCTGATGCCATTTTATCAATTTCATCTAACAAAAATAATGGGTTTTTCACGCCAACTTTTGACATTTTTTGAATTAACTTACCTGGCAAAGAGCCAATATAAGTTCGGCGATGGCCACGAATTTCGGCTTCATCTCGTACACCACCTAGTGCCATGCGTACATATTGTCGCCCGGTAGATTTGGCAATAGACTGCCCTAACGAAGTTTTACCAACCCCAGGAGGACCCACTAAACATAGAATAGGACCTTTAAGCTGACTAACTCTTTGTTGTACCGCTAGATATTCAAGAATACGCTCTTTCACTTTATCTAAGCCGTAATGATCTTTATCTAACACTTCTTGCGCTAAAGTGAGGTTGCGTTTTAGTTTGCTGCGCTTTTTCCATGGCACATTAATCATACAGTCAATATAACTTCTCACTACGGTCGCTTCTGCTGACATAGGAGACATCATTTTAAGTTTTTGTAACTCAGCTAATGTTTTCTCTTTTGCCTCTTTCGGCATTTGTGCTTCGTCAATACGTTTAGCCATTTGCTCAAGCTCATCGGGTGTTTCATCACCTTCGTTAAGCTCTTTTTGAATGGCTTTCATTTGCTCATTCAAATAATATTCACGCTGACTTTTTTCCATTTGCTTTTTCACGCGAGTACGAATTTTCTTTTCCACTTGCAGTATGTCTATTTCACCTTCCATTAATGCCATTAAGTGTTCTAAACGCTTGGCTACATCGATTATTTCTAATACTTTTTGCTTTTCTGCTAATTTTAATGGCATGTGTGCTGCCATCGTATCGGCAAGCTGTTGCGCATCATCAATACCTGAAACGGAGGTAAGCACCTCAGGTGGAATTTTTTTATTTAATTTTACATAACCTTCAAATTGTGAAATTGCCGAACGTATTAATACTTCATGATCATCAATGGCTTCACTTACCGCATCTAAATATTCTATATCGGCGCTAAAGTATTCTTGGGTTTCAACAAATTGACAGACACGAGCACGTTGCACGCCTTCGACTAAAACTTTCACTGTGCCATCAGGCAACTTCAACATTTGTAGAATGGTGGCAACAGTACCTGTTTGGTAAACATCATCTGCTTGAGGATCATCAATAGCAGCATCTTTTTGTGCTACTAAAAATACTAGTTTGTCGTTTTCCATCGCAAGATCTAAACAGCGAATAGATTTTTCACGGCCAACAAATAATGGAATAACCATTTGTGGATATACAACCACATCGCGTAAGGCAAGAACGGGGATTTCAACTACAGCGGAAAGTAATAATTTCTTAATAAAAACTATATGGGGAGGACAGCTAGCACTTTCAATGATATAAATAAAAAAAGAGCCTTTCGGCTCTTTAATCGTACGTATGATATACGCTAGTTGTTTACTTAGCGTTTACTTAACTTAGCGGCAGCTTATTCAGATGCCGCTTGATCGGGTTGGCTATCATAAATAACTAAAGGCTTAGATTCGCCTTTAATGGTAGTTTCATCAACCACAACCTTACTAACATTATCCATGGACGGTAATTCATACATGGTATCAAGTAGTACAGCTTCAACAATTGAGCGTAAACCACGTGCTCCTGTTTTTCTGTCCATCGCTTTTCGAGCAATAGCGTGTAAAGCATCTTCTCTAAACTCAAGTTCAACGTTTTCCATATCAAACAAGGCAATAAACTGTTTAGTTAACGCATTTTTAGGCTCTTGAAGAATTTGTATCAAAGCTGATTCATCTAATTCTCGTAAAGTTGCCACAACCGGTAAACGGCCAATGAACTCTGGAATTAAACCATATTTGACTAAATCTTCTGGTTCAACATCCTCAAGACGTTCGGTAAGTGATATTTCTTGATCTTTACCACGTACATCAGCACCAAAACCTATGCCGGTTCCTGTATGACAACGCTGCTCAATCACTTTATCAAGGCCCGCAAAAGCGCCACCACAGATAAAGAGTATTTTAGAGGTATCAACTTGCAAAAATTCTTGTTGTGGATGCTTACGACCACCTTGTGGTGGTACAGAAGCAATCGTGCCTTCAATTAACTTTAATAACGCTTGCTGTACACCTTCACCAGAAACATCACGCGTGATAGATGGGTTATCAGATTTACGTGAAATTTTGTCAATTTCATCAATGTAAACGATACCACGTTGCGCTTTTTCAACATCATAATCACATTTCTGTAATAGTTTTTGAATAATGTTTTCTACATCTTCACCCACATAACCGGCCTCGGTTAAGGTGGTTGCATCGGCCATGGTAAAGGGTACATCAAGCAAGCGCGCAAGTGTTTGCGCTAATAGCGTTTTACCGCTACCTGTTGGACCAATGAGTAGAATATTACTTTTACTCAGCTCAATACCATTATGAGAATCACCGTTACGTAAACGTTTGTAATGGTTATATACAGCGACGGCTAATACTTTTTTCGCATGATCTTGACCAATAACGTAATCATCTAAACTTTCACGTATCTCAATTGGCGAAGGCAGTGCTTCGTTCTCTTCTTTTGGCGAAATTTCTTTTATTTCTTCACGAATAATATCGTTACACAATTCAACACATTCATCGCAAACAAATACTGATGGGCCAGCGATTAGTTTACGTACTTCGTGTTGGCTTTTGCCACAAAACGAACAGTAAAGTAACTTGCCGCTATCACCGTCACCACTTTTAATATCGGTCATGCCCTACCTCTAAATCTAATAAATCCATTAACTACTACTATTTCTAATTACACTATCACTGTAAATAAATTATAGCATAGTAGTCATTTAATCATTTTCTAACTGACATTAAACACATTAATGCCAGTTAACAGTTATTGTTAAAATGAAACTAACTGTTTCTTTGTTCTAATATGGCGTCAACTAAGCCATATTCAACCGCACTTTCTGCACTTAAGAAATTATCACGGTCAGTATCTTTAGAAACGGTTTCAAGTGGTTGCCCGGTATGCTCTGCCATTAAACGATTTAATTTATCTTTAATGTATAAAATTTCTTTTGCATGAATCTCAAAATCAGAGGCTTGCCCTTGGAATCCGCCCAAAGGTTGATGGATCATCACTCGTGCATTCGGTAAACAATAACGCTTACCTTTTTCACCACCTGAGAGTAAAAATGCCCCCATACTTGCCGCTTGACCAATACAAACTGTGCTGATGTTAGGCTTGATAAACTTCATAGTATCGTAAATTGCCATGCCCGCAGTTACAGAGCCACCTGGCGAATTTATATAGAGAAAAATATCTTTTTCTGGGCTTTCAGACTCTAAAAACAGTAACTGAGCAATAATTAAATTAGCCATGTGATCTTCAACCTGACCACATAGAAAAATCACTCGCTCTTTAAGTAAGCGTGAATAAATATCATAAGAACGCTCACCTTTAGCAGTTTGTTCAACTACCATAGGCACTAAAGCACTTTCAATTGCGCTAGCTGAGCCTGAGTTTGTTGCCGAAGAATGAGCTTGAGACATGTTTTGAGAGTTAAACTGAGAATTAAACAAATGTATTCCTTCCCTTTATAAAAAGTAAAATGGCTTATATGTTTCCATATAAGCCATTTAAGCGATTGCTTAGCTTAATGTCAATCGAAAATAGAACAGATAGGTATATTACTTACCTTCTGGGTTCATAATATCTTTAAAGCTAGCTTTTTTATCTTCTACTTTCGCTTTTTCAACTAAAAGCTCTACCGCTTGCTCTTCTAAAGCAACGTTCTGCATTTGCTGCATTAACTCTTTGTTGTTGGCGTAGTATTCAATAACTTCTTTTGGATCTTCATAAGCAGATGCTGCAGTAGCGATTAACTCATCGACTTTAGCGCCATCAACTTTGATTTCATTAACCTTAATCACTTCACCTAAAAGTAAACCAATTTTAACGCGACGTTCAGCTTGCTCGGTAAACATTTCGCTTGGCAATTCAGGTAAGTTATTAGGGTCCATTTGACCTTGGAAACGTTGCATTGCTTGTTGACGTAATACATCAACTTCTTGAGCAACTAAAGCCGCAGGAACACCCACTTCGTGGCTTGCTAATAAACCTTCAATCACTTGCTCTTTAACTTTAGCCTTTACAGCTTGAGTTAATTCACGCGCCATGTTTTTGCCAACTTCTTCGCGTAAGGCTTCAACACCACCTTCTTCGACACCGAAAAGTTTAGCGAATTCTTCATCTACTTTAGGTAATACAGCGCCTTCAGTTTTATGAACAACAATATCAAACTCTGCTTCTTTACCTTTTAGGTTTTCTGCATGGTAATCGTCAGGGAAAGTAACTGAAATAGTTTTCTCTTCGCCCGCTTTCATACCGGTGATTTCTTTTTCAAAACCTGGGATCATGCGACCAGCGCCAAGCTCAAGTTCAAAACCTTCGGCTTTGCCACCTTCAAACTCTTCACCGTCAACACGACCATTAAAGTCAAGTGTTAACTTGTCGCCTTTTTTCGATTTACGTTTGTTTTCTTTCCATGTTTGATGTTGCTTTTGCAACGTTTCAAACATTTCATCTAAATCTTCATCTGTCACTTCAACAGCTGGACGTTCTACAGTAATTTCTTCTAAAGCTTTAAGTTCAACTTCAGGATAAACTTCAAACGTGGCTTCAAACTCTAACGCTTTACCATCTTCATTACTTTTAGCGGTAAAAGCTGGGCGACCTGCTGGATTAATTTTTTCAGCAACGATTGCATCAACAAAGCTGCGCTGCATGATTTCACCAGCAACTTCTTGGCGAACAGAAGCACCGTAACGTTTTTGAATAACTGATGGTGGAACTTTACCTGGACGGAAACCATTGATACGCTGGGTTTTAGCAACTTGACGAAGACGGTTTTTAACTTCAACATCTACTGTTTCGGCAGGAACAGAAATAGTCAAACGACGTTCCAAACCTTGTGTAGTCTCAACTGAAACTTGCATTTATATACCTCAAAACTTAGCGTGCTACGCTATTTAATATGCACCTTACTTTTTTAATTGATTCACTTCTTTAAGTAAACACAAAAACAAAAGATGCTTTGCTCATACGAACGGTTAAAATTTGTGACGCAGAATTATAGCGAGGCTTCAAACAAGATACAAGAGCTAAGTTAAAGGGTATTAATTTTTGTAGAAACGGTTTTAGCCGAGAACTCTCTAAGTTAAAACATCGGGGATGATTCTCCTCCTACAAAAAATCAAAAATAAGAGGTCGTGGTGAGGCAAGATTACTTCGTACATCCTGTACTTCGCCCTTCGGGCCGCACTGCGTGCGTTCAAAATCGTTCCCGACGATTTTGTCGAACTTGCGACTGAACTTGATGACACCCAAACCAATGATTGGTGCTTTAAAAGAATAAAAAAGAAAAAGTGGTCGGTGATGCAAGATTACTATGTACATCCTGTACTTCGCCCTTCGGGTCGCACTGCGTGCGTTCAAAATCGTTCCCGACGCTTTTGTCGAATTGCTTCGCAAGTTGTGCTGAGATTATTGAGAAAGTAAAGAAAGTAGTCGGTGATGCAAGATTACTATGTACATCCTGTACTTCGCCCTTCAGGTCGCACTGCGTACGTTCAAAATCGTTCCCGACGCTTTTGTCGAATTGCTTCGCAAGTTCTTGCGGTCTATATATTTTTGAGTTTACTGACTTACTGGAGAGTTAACTAAAAGTGGTCGGTGATGCAAGATTCGAACTTGCGACCCCTTGGACCCAAACCAAGTGCGCTACCAAAAAAAACAAAAACATGGGGTGGCTAAAGGGACTTGAACCCTCGCTTACCCTGAAATAACGGAATCACCTGTGATGGCTATCGTCTACACTAGATAACGTTAAACCTAAAACATTAGGTGGTTAAAGGACTGGAATCCTCGCTTACCCTGAAATAACGGAATCACCTGTGATGGCTATCGTCTACATTAAATATCGTTAAATCTAAAATATGGGGTGGCTAAAGGGACTTGAACCCTCGACAACCGGAATCACAATCCGGGGCTCTACCAACTGAGCTATAGCCACCATTATTCTTTTTCCATACTCAATAAAAAGTATGGCGCGCCCTGCAGGATTCGAACCTGCGACCCACGCCTTAGAAGGGCGTTGCTCTATCCAGCTGAGCTAAGGGCGCACATTAACCTACAAAAGCATTATCTTCATTCTTATAAAGAGAATAAAGAAAAAGTGGTCGGTGATGCAAGATTCAAACTTACGACTGAACTTGACGATACCCAAACCAATACTTGCTCTTTCAAATGTACTAAAAAGAAAAAGTGGTCGGTGATGCAAGATTCGAACTTGCGACCCCTTGGACCCAAACCAAGTGCGCTACCAAGCTGCGCTAATCAATAAAATTAAAGATAAATTCATTAAAAATTTAGCTGCTTTCAACGGGTGCGGATATTACCGAGTTGTGCTATTCCAGTCAAACCTTTTTTATAAAAAAAGACGTGTTCGTTCACTTTTAACCCAACTTGGGTGATTAGTGTCTACTCTAATCAAATTAACAAGTAAAAGTATTCCGTTTGCTAATATCTCTGCAGAATACCGTTATTGAGTTTTTCATGTGAATTTAATCTAACTCTTAACTATAACTAGCTTAGAGATTATGGCAAAATAGCGCGGATTTTCTTAGCCCATTTATCTCATTAATTTATTCAAGGTCACAGTTAAGTATTATGACGGCATCATTGATTGACGGCAAAGCTATTGCCAAACAACTTAGAAACACCGTAAAGGAAAAAGTTAACTTACGTGTTAGCAATGGCCAAAGAGCGCCCGGGTTAGCCGTGATTTTAGTGGGTTGCGATGCTGCATCTCAGGTGTATGTAAGTAGCAAGCGTAAAGCTTGTGAAGAGGTTGGCTTTGTATCTCGCTCTTACGACTTAGCAGCGACTACTTCACAAGATGAGTTATATCAACTAATTGATGAGCTCAATAATGATGATGCTATTGATGGCATTCTAGTACAGCTGCCGTTACCACAAGGGCTAGATGCTAATTTAATCATTGAACATATAAACCCAGAAAAAGATGTTGATGGTTTCCACCCTGCCAATATGGGCAAGCTTGCTTTACGTCAGCCGGGGTTACGACCTTGTACGCCAAAAGGCATTATGAAGCTAATAGAGTCAACAGGCGTGAAGCCTCACGGTTTAGAGGCTTTGGTTGTTGGCGCATCAAATATTGTTGGTCGCCCAATGACGTTAGAATTATTACTTGCCGGTTGCACAGTAACTACCACACATAGATTCACTAAAAATCTTGAAGAAAAAGTACGAAATGCTGAGTTAATTGTGGTTGCGGTTGGTAAGCCTGCTTTTATTCCTGGCGAATGGATAAAAGATGGTGCCATTGTAATTGATGTTGGCGTTAACCGCTTAGCATCAGGGAAACTGATTGGTGATGTTGACTTTGATGTTGCTAAAGAAAAAGCGGCTTTTATTACTCCTGTTCCCGGTGGCGTTGGCCCTATGACAGTGGCCAATTTAATTGAAAACACCTTAATTGCCTGTGAGCAATTTGGAAAGTAGTATGTAGGCGGGAATTTATTCGCGCTTTTCTGTGCAAATAAACGCGCGGTTAAAACCCCGCCTACATATTAAATTACGCTTTACGCCAAGTGGTTTTACCGGCGCTGTCTTCTAGCACTATTTTCATCGCATTTAACTTATCTCTTGCTTCATCAGCAAGCGCCCAGTTTTTATCGACCCGCGCTTGATTACGTTGCACAATAAGTGCTTCAATAACGGCTACTTCATCATCATCATTTTGCCCTTGCAAAAAGCTTTCTGGCTCAAGTTGCAGTAAGCCCATAACACCGCCTAACATTTTTAACGTTGCAGCAAGTCTTTCAACTTGTTCATTTACATGTGAATCGTGAGGTTGATCTTTTGCAACATTAAGCTCTTTCGCTATTTCAAATAAAACAGCAATCGCTTGTGGAGTATTAAAGTCATCATCCATCGCTTGGCAAAATTGCTGAACGTACGTTGATTCTTTATCTAAAGTAAAATCAGCACTTACCTTGACACCTCTTAGCGCGGTATAAATGCGCTCTAATGAGGCTCTTGCTTGTGTTAAATTATCTGTTGAGTAGTTTAACTGACTACGATAATGACCTGTCGTTAAGAAAAAACGTACCGTTTCAGCATCATATTGACTAAGTACGTCACGAATAGTGAAAAAGTTATCTAATGATTTAGACATTTTTTCTTGATCGACCTGTACCATGCCGGTATGAATCCAATAATTCACATACGGGCTGTCAAGTGCACAGCAGCTTTGCGCCACTTCATTTTCATGATGAGGAAATTGCAGATCTGAGCCACCACCATGAATATCAAAATGATGACCTAATACTTTGGCACTCATCGCTGAGCACTCAATATGCCAACCGGGACGACCTTCCCCCCACGGCGACGACCAACTTGGCTCTCCGGGCTTGGCCGACTTCCATAACACGAAATCTAATGGATTATTTTTTGATTGATCAACATCAACTCTTGAACCCACTTGTAGTTGCTCTAAATTTTGACCACTTAATTTACCGTAATCAGCGTAGCTTGAAACATCAAACAACACATCGCCCTCATCTGAAGCATTGGTACTATTACTAGTATGATCGCCAGCAATATAAGCATGCTTTTTTGCTACTAAGGTTGCGATCATGGCAATAATTTCATCGATATGTGTAGTGACACGAGGCTCAAGATCAGGACGTGCCATATTCAACGCATCAAAGTCTTCATGCATGTCAGCAATAGTGCGTTCAGTTAGCTGCTCTGGCGTTTCGTTATTTTTCGCAGCACGATTGATAATTTTGTCCTCAACATCGGTGATGTTGCGCACGTAATTTACCTCAAAATCTGAAAACCTCATATAACGAGCAATATTATCAAAGCTGATATAAGTACGCGCATGACCGATATGGCATAAATCGTAAACCGTGCAACCACAAACATACAATCCTACTTTACCAGGGTTAATCGGGGTAAAAACTTCCTTTTTACGGGTTAAAGTATTGTATATCTGTAACATAAGGGTCAACAACTCCAGCTAATTAAAATGATTATTGTCTAAATTGACAGTGGATTGTACCCCAAGCGTACTTTTGAATCACCATAGCAGATGCACTTTATATCAACTTAGCGTACAATTTGGCTAAATTTTTTTCCGCTCTAACAAAAAGTAACGAGAACCCTATGATTATTTTTAAAACTACCCTTGGCGATATTAAAATTGAATTAGATTTTGATAAAGCACCTGTTACTGCAAAAAACTTCCAACAATATGTTGAAGAAGGTCACTACAACGGCACTATTTTTCACCGTGTTATCAAAGGCTTTATGGCACAAGGTGGCGGTTTTGCTCCTGGCTTAGAAGTAATGGCCTAGGAAATAAACGTGGTACATTAGCGATGGCGCGTACTCAAGAGCCACATTCAGCTTCAGCACAATTTTTCATCAACTTATCTGACAATGACTTTTTAGATTTTAAAAATGAATCTGTACAAGGTTGGGGATATTGTGTTTTTGGTGAAGTTGTAGAAGGTATGGATGTTATTGATAAAATGGCCTTAGTGGAAACCGGCAATATGCATGGTCACGGCGACGTGCCAAAAGACGATATTTTAATTGAATCTGCTATCGTTGAGTAATTTACCTTCAAGTAATCAGCAACAACAAGTCACGTACTTTATTGCTGATTTACATTTAGCGCAAAACAGGCCTGATATCACCGCCTGTTTTTTACGCTTTTTGAAAAATGAAGCCATAAAAGCACAAACACTTTATATTTTAGGTGATTTATTCGAAGCGTGGATTGGTGATGATGATGATAGTGACTTTGTCGCCACCATTGCCAACGCCCTTACTACCTTGAGTAATACTGGCGTAAAAATTTATTACATTCATGGTAATCGTGATTTTTTACTTGGCCAACGTTTCGCAAAAAAATCATCAATGGTGTTATTGCCTGAAGTAGACTTAATACAATTATACGGACAAACAGCGGTAGTGATGCATGGTGACACGCTTTGCACTAAAGATATTGCCTATCAAGAATTTCGTAAAAAGTCACGCTCATGGTGGTGGCAAGCAATGATCAAAAGAGCAACATCAATGAAATCACAAGACATTATGGATGTTACTCCTAAGGAAGTGGTGAATTGCCTGGAAAGTTACCAAAGCCAACTATTGATCCATGGCCATACTCACAGACCCGCAGTACACGCTATTAGCGCCAATGGCGATAAAGCGCAACGCATCGTACTCGGAGATTGGTACGAGCAAGGTGCTTGGTTAAAAGTAACGCCGACCAGTATGGAGCTAATGAACAAGCCTTTTAAATAAGATGATAAGGTGTCGTTAAGTTACGGTAGCTTTAACGGGAATATTTTCTTTCAATAATAAGCCGCCTACAAAGTTATTGGTACACCACTATGAAATTTAAAGTCTTCATCAGGTGTTGAAATCAGCTCTGCTTCAACGCGACCAAAATGGCGAACACGATCACTAATATCTTTACCTGCAATTTGTTCGGCAAGCGCTAAATAATCTTGATAATGACGCGCTTCTGACCTTAATAATGAGATATAAAATTTATTCAAATCATCATCTAAATGCGGAGCTAATTTAGCAAAACGTTCACATGATCGCGCCTCAATATAAGCACCGCAAATGAGTTTATCAATTAAGGTTTCAGGTTCATGTGTTGTAACATGCTTCATCATGCCCTTGGCATAACGTCCGGCAGTAATGCCATCGAAAGGAATACTTGATAAAAATGATGTAACTCTTCTTTTATCAGCAGCACCATTTTATCAATTAAATCTTGGCTATAAAGTGACTTGCCTTGAGTAGAACTGCTTTTCGGTAAGATAGCTTTGGTTAGGTTATTTTGATTAGCAAGTGATTGTAAATCACCTTTTTTACGATATAAAAAATCTTCATAAGGCTGGAACCATGCTAATAAAACCTGACTACTTTCTTTATCAACGGCATATTTGCGAATAAGGAACATCGCGGTCTGGGCGGCTTTTAACTCACATGCTAAGTGGTCCCGTAATATTATCGGTAAATTTTCAGGATTTTTAGCCTCAGTTATCCAAGCATCAGGAGTTGGACACTGTAAAAAAGATAGAATAGGGGTTAATAGTTTCGTCGTCGACATTACTTGAAATTCTTCATTATAAACAGGTGATAAGTTATTATTTTATCATAGTCATATTATCAAATACGAGGCTATTGACAGAGAAAATTAAATACTAACTAATAACTCAGCTAGGATACAAGCTTGTATCCTAGCTTGTTCTTGCGAAAAATTTATTAGCTGGTTTTGCAATATATCTGCACTTATCGCCTAACCCTCTGTAGCAATGTCCCTCATCGCTTGCTCAAAAACGTCCGCTGGTTGGCCACCACTGATCAAGTGTTTATTGTTCACTATAACCGCTGGCACCGAGCTGATCCCCGCTGATTGATAGTGACTTTGTAATTCACGCACGTCTTGTTCGTATTCATTTGACTCTAATATTTGCTGCGCCCTCTCCTTATCTAAACCCACCTTTTGCGACACGGCGAGCAGCTGTTGATGATCACTGGGGTTGCCGCTTTCTTTAAAGTACAAGTCGAATAAGGCAAGTTTAAGCTCGGTCTGTTTATCATATTCTTTGGCCCAATGTAGTAACCTATGGGCATCAAAGGTATTATAAATTCGACCACCACCGCGGTTGCCAAATTCATAGCCAACATCCAATCCTCGTTGCTTGATCATCGCCCTATTCTGCTCACTTTGCTCAACACTAATAGCATATTTTTCAGTAATGTGTTCGGTGATATCCTGACCTTCTTTGGGCATCTGAGGGTTAAGCTCAAACGGCTGCCAAGTGATATCCACTGAAATATCAGGCGCCAGTTTAGTTAACGCCTGATGTAAAGACTGATAGCCAATAATGCACCAAGGACAGGAAATGTCGGAGACTATGTCTAACTTAAGGTGTTTACTCATATTTTTATCACTAACTAGGTATTGGTGACACATCTTAAACTACTTATAGCGATAAAGCTAAACCCTGATATAACGCAGGATAAAAGGACAGTAGCAGCTACAAAGCTGAGCTAATCAGGCTTATTCACGCCATTAAAACAGATTGATTTTGTTAAAGTTTTAGTTTCTTTTAACTACTTTTAATTACTGAGTTAGCAAGTGACATTTACTCTCAAAACCAGCAGTGTAACAACTAACAGGGCGTTGATTAACTTTATGGTGCTCTTAATTTCCACACTTATTTATGATTAAAGTCGCACGGTGTTCCTGCTACTTGAATTACTGACAATTTAATTGCACTGGCAACGCCCTCAGAAGTTTCGGTAGTTTTCATTGCCCTCGAAAGGTTAATTCCGCCAATGAGTATACCGAGCATAGACCAAGCTTTAGAGGTAAGTTCTTCACTTGAACCTCCAGATAGTCCAATGACTATGAGTTCGACTATTTCTGTCATTTTATTTTCAAATATGGCATGAGTATCTTCTTTAAAGCGTACAACTTCAGGCGTTAATGAAGCCATTGCACAGCCCGTCTCTATATTTTGGCGATGAGCTTCACCTAAATAATATTCAGTGAAGGCGTCGATCCAATTAGATTGATATTTTTTTTGAAATTCAGGTATTGCCTTAATAACCTCGTCAAGACCTACCGTTAACGCTATATCAAAAGCCCCTGATTTTGAGCCAAAATGTGAATAGAAAGCACCTGAGGTTACGCCCGCCACTTTAACTAAACCTTCTATTCCTATTCCAGAAAACCCTGACTTGCGAAATCCACGTCCGACAGCGTCTATCATTCGCTGTTTTGTTTCTGCTTTATCAATACCTTTATGCCGCATAAAACCACCTTTATATAACGATCACTATTTAAATATTGACAAATAGCGATCACTATTTAATAATTTATATAGTGATCATTATATGATGACTACTCTTACAACTCAACAGGTGAAAATCATTATGAAAAACAGATCTAAATTGTTAGCAATATCATCTAAATTAATTAAAAAATCTAGCTCAGCGTTATTATTTTTTGTGTCAGCAACAACATTGAGCCTTAATGTATCAGCCAATAATTCAACGGCAACGGTACATAAAGCTTATGTATACACAGAATTGCAAATATCAGTTCCTTTTGAAAAGGCACCGTGGCAAAGAATTAATAAAGTGATTAAAAATCAGCCCGGGTTTATTAATAAAACTTGGCTTTCAGGTCTGGGAAATCAATCTGCAGGAGGGTTCTATACTTTTGATTCAATTGAAAATGCTCAGAAATTCGTAACGAACTATTTTCCAAGCGAAGCAAAAGAACTTGGTGTAGCACTGACGACTCGTGTATTTGATGCACTGGCAACAGAAGCGGCTAGTCGTGAAATGAATTCAATACATTATGGTGGGAAATTAGCAAAGGCCCCAGAAGCATTTGTTTATACAGAAGTACAGGCGCATGCAATACCATTCAATGTGGTAGTACCTTGGATGAAACGAAATCCTGATCTTAAAAGTCAACCAGGATTTTTGGCCAAAACATGGTTGAGTGGAATACACACAGGGACTGTTGGAGGACTTTATGCGTTTGACACCATCGAAAATGCGAAAAAATTTACGCTAGAATACTTCCCTGCTATCGCAAAAAACATGAATAAAGCATTTTACACTCGTATATTTGACGCAAGAAAAACTGAAGCGGCTAGTCGTGATATGTACTCACCGTTTTATAACTAAATGGCTGGGACAATATTGAGCTTAGGGTAAACCTGTAAACAACTCAAACGTAAAAATAACAGTTGGCCATCGTTTTGCGATTATAGCCAACTGTTATTTTTAGCTTAGCAAGCAAGCGCTATATACTTCTGAACCATTCCCCCAAATCGACAAGCTCCTGCCTAAAACTTTTCACGCTAACCTGATGAAAGATAAAGTATAATGCATATCTATAATCAGTGAGGTCTTTTTTATAAACAGGAAATAAAAACATATTACTTTTACTTTTAGCAAGATTCGGGTCGAACGAATAAAGTCTGTTCCTTATAGTATTTACATCACAACACATAAACACATAAACACATAAACACATAAACAAGGATTAAATGATGCAAAGATTATTAAACAAAGTAGCCATTGTGACAGGCGCTAGCTCAGGAATTGGTCGTGCTACAGCAAAATTATTTGCTGTAGAAGGCGCAAAAGTAGTCGTTGCTGCACGGCGACAAGAGGAGTTAGACACGCTGGTAAAAGAAATCACCCAAGCTGGTGGAAGCGCCATTGCATTAGCTGGTAATGTTATAGATGAAGACTATGCTAAAGCATTGGTCGAGCTTGCACTACAAGAATACGGTAGCCTTGATATTGCCTTCAATAATGCCGGCACATTAGGTGCTTCTGGCTCAACGCCTGATATAACGCTTGAAGCGTGGAATGATACGATAAATACAAACTTGACTGGTGCTTTTTTAGGTGCCAAATATCAGATACCTGCCATGTTACAAACGGGTGGCTCTCTAATCTTCACCTCATCATTCGTGGGTTACACTATAGGAATGCCTGAAAAAGCAGCTTATTCAGCAAGTAAAGCCGGTGTTATTGGCCTTACTAAAGCTCTAGCCACTGAATTTGGATCCCGTTCGATTCGAGTGAATGCTTTGGTACCAGGCGGCACTGATACGCCAATGGCGGAAAAGTTTGGCACGGCACCAGAGGTCATTGAATTCGTCAAACAGATACATGCTTTAAAACGTACAGCTACACCTGAAGAAATAGCAAAGTCGGCGTTATATCTTGCATCAGATGACTCAAGTTTCACTACAGGCACCGCTATGTTGGTTGATGGCGGCGTATCTATTAATAAGACCTAAACGAATTTTTGGTTGGCACGATTAAGACAAAAGAGCTAAAAAATGGTTAACAATGAACAGATAAACTATGGTCGTATTGCTGCGGCAATCGACTATATAAAACTAAACTTCAAAAACCAGCCATCCTTGGATGAAATTGCTGGCGTGGTTGAACTAAGTCCCTTTCATTTCCAGCGATTATTCACACAATGGGCAGGCGTTAGCCCCAAAAAATTTATTCAATATTTAGGTATTGAGTATGCCAAGCAGCTTTTAAAAGAAAAGCAATCAACATTGCTTGATACTGCGTATGAAACGGGGTTATCGGGAACGAGTCGATTACACGACTTATTTATTAATATTGAAGGAATGACCCCTGGGGAGTTTAAAAATGGCGGTAAGAACCTTGTAATCAACTACTGTTTTGCGGAAAGTCCATTCGGAAAGCTGATGGTAGCATCTACAGCTAAGGGAATATGTAACATGTTTTTTGAAGAGGATGAACTACAAGCACTGTTCAATCTAAAGTCGCGCTTTCCAAACGCTGAATATCATCAGGTTGTTGATACATTGCAACAAAATGCACTATTTATTTTTCAAAAAGACTGGCAACAGCTAGAACAAATAAAGTTACATCTGCATGGCACAAACTTTCAACTAAAAGTATGGGAGACCTTACTAAAAATTCCGTTGGGGGCAATATCGACTTATGGTGCGATGGCTAAAAGTATTGATAGACCCAAAGCAGCAAGAGCTGTGGGTACAGCAATAGGTCATAATCCTGTGGCATTTCTCATTCCGTGCCACAGAGTCATTCAGGCGAGTGGGAATCTTGGTGGCTATATGTGGGGAGAGACACGCAAGTCGGCCATTATAGGTTGGGAAGCAGCAAAAATGAGTAGTGAAAATGAGTAGTGAAAATGAACAATATTATTAAAAAAATAAACGAAGTCGATTGGAGCGACATTGCGATTAAAATGCATAAAAATGGCTATGCCATTGTTCCTGATTTTTTATCCGATAAGTATTGTGAACATCTTATTGATATGTATGACAATGCTAAAGGCTATCGAAAAAAGGTGGTCATGGAGCGCTATCGTTTTGGTTTGGGTGAGTATAAATATTTTGATTATCCGCTACCCCATATTGTGCAAGCATTACGAGAAAACCTGTACCCGCCATTAGTTTCTATTGCTAATAGTTGGATGCAGATGTTAAGAATTAACCACTTATTTCCTGAGTCCTTTGAAAAATTGCAAGCAGAGTGTCATTCTAATCAGCAATTAAAACCGACTCCATTATTGTTAAAGTATGGAATAGGTGGATTTAATACCTTACATCAAGATTTATATGGGGAAGTTTACTTTCCTCTGCAAGCAGTATTTATGCTCAATGAGCCAAATATTAATTACACGGGTGGAGAATTAGTTCTGACACAACAAACACCACGAGCACAATCCAAAGCCATCGTACTTACTCCTCAAAAGGGCGATATGGTGATTATAACTACGCACTTTAAACCTGCGCAAGGAGCAAGAGGCTACCATAGAGTCAATATAAAGCATGGTGTGAGTGAAGTGCATAGTGGTGAACGTCATACCTTGGGAGTCATTTTTCATGATGCCAAAAGCTAGTCTTATATTATTATGTATCCTCCCTGCTCAGTATTTATCGATACTCGATAGTTGATAATTTAAGTGAGTTTCTACGCACCTTCCCCTTCAAACACGTTTTAGCCTGCATTAACAAAACAAGTAAAAATATTCCCACCACTGTCACATTAAGAAAAAAATTACCTACTACCAAATAAAATAACAATAAAAATCAATCAGTTATTTTAGGTACGGATTATGCTAAGTATACTGTGATAAGAAAGTAAAAAATAAGATGAAGATAAATAACACATTGCTTTCAGTATTTATCACCCAATTAAAATAATTACACATAAACAGAGAAACAAGATGAAAACAATAATAAAAGGTATGAGTACAGCATCTATGATGACTGCCGCGCTGAT
>MAAC01018589.1_pt1 | contig 18471 bp, 14 predicted proteins | sample 1115981 | NCBI WGS metagenome assembly MAAC01 (sample SAMN04961126, study PRJNA320927) | seawater metagenome | isolation source: sample BD02T64 sea water enriched with oil for 64 days | place: USA:Gulf of Mexico | collected 2013-07-27
GATGTATTATTGGTGTGTCAATGAATGATTTCATACCATTTACCAACTACACGAAAAGAATAAGCCACACCTCCATGGCCGAAACGGTTGTTTGGGGGAATCATGTAAAATATGGGGAAATTGAAAATGGATAGATTAATTGGAGAATGGAAATCGGTAGCGAATGAGCTCTTATCACCCACCGAAAATGCGACTTTACACTTAGTCGTAAATAAGAACCAAACCTTAGATTTATTTGAGTCCAATACGCAAGTAGAGCGCCAGAAATGCGCTTCAGGAACCCTCGAAATGAAAGAAGAAGGAGCGCATTTCTCCATGAAATTCGATGAAAATTCAGGTTTGGAAACCGTCACTTGTTTGGCCCCTTGGGTGATGGATGGGGAGAACTTATACATCGATTTAAAAACATTCCCGGGGCGCTTGTTTTATAAATTGAACTAACAAAAGGCCCCAGTCGTTCAAAAAAGCGCATTTATCTAAAACCCGAAAGAGCCTGTTATCAGTACCCTAAACGAGTCTATAGACTTGAATCAAAACCCTTACCCACTTTGCCTGTTCCGCTATGCGGAAACTACCTATGATCTCAAATCACGTAATTTTACTCGGTACCTAATTGTCATGTGAAATGTACTATTGGTACGCATACAAATTATTTATACCTGCTACGAATGAAAAACGAAGAACTCCACGGTTTTAGTTTATTCGATAAAATGGATCCAAAAACGCACATTTGGGGAAATTACATGGGCAAAAAAACTCAGAATTGAGCACCTGCTCCAATCGGATGATAGCCTTTAAAACAGCTGGCACCGGGCCATCAAGTACGCTGATGAAAGTCAGCTCGTATTTTGCCCCTACCGCCCTATGGGCAACCGAAAGAAACACTACAAAAATAATAATCGATACACTCCAATAGCGGAAATGCGGCTTTGGAGAAGCAATTGAAATATGGAAGAATTGAAAATGGAACGGTTAATTGGAGAATGGAAGTCCATCGATAATGACCTTTTAGCTCCAAGAGACTACGTTACTTTACACTTGGTAGTGAACGAGAATCATACCTTGGATTTATTTGAGTCCAATACGAATATGGAACGCCAGAAATGCGCAACCGGAACACTCGATATGAAGAAGGATGGAAACTATTTCTCCATGAAGTTTGATGAGAATTCAGGTTTGGAAACCGTTACCTGTTTAGGGCCGTGGGTGACAGGCGGTAAAAGTTTATACATTGATTTAAAAACATTCCCCGGACGATTGTTTCATAAATTGAATTAACAAAAAAGCCCCTCTCCAGCAAAAGAAAGGGGCTTTTTTTAATGGCGATGGGGAGTCCGCTCGTATTTTTCTAAAGTAGTCTATCTGAAGGGTATAACCAATATTTTTTTGCAATTCCTGATTTTCGGAAACTACCTACCCTTCCAAATCACGTGTTTTTACGGGGTGTCTAATTGCCCCGGGAAATGTACTATTGAAAGGCGTACAATAATGGCGTAGGGATAGGATAAAAGAAAAATTTACCATCCGAGCCATTCCATAGTGCTTTGTGTAGCTGTAAAATCAGGTTAACGCAAAGGGCCGAAAGCAAAGCAACGAGATTTAGTTAACGAATTTTTAAATGTAAAGATAAGCTCCTCCCCACCTCCATATTCCTCGGATTAGCGTTTGAGGCCTATTGTGAGAATAACAGGAGTTTATTGGTGGAGGGAAAACAGTTTCTAACTGGGTATCAGCTAGTCTTAGAATTTGTAGGGATCTGAACCAAAAAGCCCCAAAGGAATTTGGGGCTTTTTTCATCTATTACTAGCTATCCAGGCTGTGAACTGGGACATACTCCATTACGCGTTTCCGCTTGCTTTGGCTTGTTCCATTTTTAGTCTTTTTTTAATTTTCCAGGGCGCATTTTTAGCATAATCACCGGCCATAATAGAACCATAAGGCATCACTTCATCAATGACAATTCCTAAACCGAATTCCGCCATTTGATTCCGGACCATTTTAGCACTTTTGTAGGCCGATGGTAATTCAGAAATATCAATTTCCTTGGAGAAAAACCGGATATCAAGTCCGTGGGTTTCTTCCGCAAAGATCTCTTCAATAGGAGTATCCCCTTTCGATTTTTTATGCCTGGTTCTACTCACATTCCGACCGGCTCCATGGGGGGCAAAACCTAAGTTTGAAGTAGTGCTTTCACCTTCCACAATTAAAACGGGTTCAGCCATATTTAAAGGAATCAATCGAGGTCCAGTAATATCCGGCATAAACTTGTCATGTAAAGGCGTAGCACCTTTCGCATGGTAAAACAAGTTGCCCTCTTTAAAAACAAAGTTGTGTTCATTCCAAAATCTGTTTTCAATTTTTGCACCTGCTTTTTTAGCGGTTTCATTATGAATGGAAATATGGTTTTCTTTCGTCCATTTTCTGATGACTTGTAACGCATTCCAGTATTCTTTACCCTCTTCGGTATCATAGGGAATCCATGCATTTTGCTTCAGGGTTTCCGGAGATAATTTCTTTCTGAATTTCTCCGCAATCTTCATCCCTTTCGTGTATAATTTCGCACCTACTCCTCTAGAACCGTGATGCGTAATCATCATAGTATTTCCCGTTTTCTTAGACTTCCCAACAAATAAGAAATGATTCCCATCTCCTTGCGTACCCAAATGCTTTCTGGCGACTTGAATCAAATGCGCATCATTAAGAATACTATTCCCTTGAAAGGCTTCCAATAATTCAGTCGGAAACTTATACTGGTCATTTCTATCTCTTCCTCCCGGTCCAAAATGCGTGGAAGCATAAGCGGCATCCATCACCACTTTAGGATCCGCATTTCCAAAATCAGTTAACATCACCGAGCAGCAGATATCTGCGCTATGCATCCCTGGGTGAATTGCATTTTTAGTCACCACCACACCCCCCACTGGAATTGTTCCTATGGCGGAGGTTGGACATGCATCGGGCATAATGGAACCTGCAACCACGGTTGGGGTTCTCATTACCTCATTCATAGTGGCAATAACCTGATCCACATTTTCAGATTCTAATTCATTTTCTGCTTTCAAGTTAATGGAATAAGGAATCGGTTTTTCGAACAAGGGAATCACTGGTTTAGCGCTAAATTGCTCAAGGTAACTCCTCATTTCATCCGCTAATAACTGATTTGTATTGATATGCTCAATGGCATCTTTAAACCATGAATCAGGTGTAAAACCTAAGTCAATTAAAGTTTGTCCGTTTATGTTTTGTTTATTTTCCATGTATCGTTTCTTAAAGTAGTACAAATATTCTATGCCACTGCGCATTCTTTTTGCGCAATACAAAATATTTCAATTTTTGTTTTTTTTAGGGGAATAGGAAAGGATTCGGAACTGCGATTATAGCGTTACACAATTTTGTTATCCCTCCTAAACGAGTATTAATTACCCAAACCTGCTCTCCTTGTATTTGCTAAGAAATATCACTTTGTGAAAATTTCTTTTAATTGGTCCACTACTTGACCACTTCCAGAAACAGTGATTTCACCTATTCTGTCCGCAATCTTTTCAATGTATTCCATTTCTTTCAACTTATAAAGCATGGCGTTATCCTCCATCAATTTCGCAGTATTTAGCAAGCTTCTTGTAGCCGCGGTTTCTTCTCTTCTAACAATAGTGTTTGCTTGGGCTTGCTTGGTCGCAATCAATACCTGATTCATGATGGTCTTTATATCTCCAGGTAAAATCACATCTCGTACGCCACAATCAATGACTTCTACCCCTAATTTATTCGCTTTTCCCTTCAATACTCTAGAAACATATTCAGCTATCCCGTCCTTATTCTCTAACATTTCATCCAAAGTCAACGTGCCTATATATTCTCTTAATGCCAATTGCATTAAGAGGTACAATTGCTTTTCGAAATCTTTACTATCTAATAATGCTTTTTGAGCATCAGTCACCTTGTATTGCGTGTAAAAGTTTACCCTCAAGGCTGCTTTATCTTTACTTAACATTTCTTGGCCAGATATTTCTAATTGCAATTGTCTCATATCCGTCTTTAAAACAGTAACGGAAATGGCATTCTTCCAGAAGTAGTACGTTCCTTTGGTTAATTTCTTTGAAAATTTCCCATCTACAAACAACACCCCTTCTTCATAAGATTGCACCTCAAAACACCGGATGTATTTTTCGACACTCGTATTTTTAAATATCACCCAATCAATTTGTTCTGTGATTTCAACTTTGCTTAAGTCGACTTTTATGAATTTAAAATCCATCCAGCCTTTCCAGTAGAAATATTTACCCGCTTCCAGCACAGATTCAAAGTTAACACCCTCATACTTCAAGGCTATTTCATGGTCTTTCACCTCTACTATTTCAATCAAGTCTTTGAATTTCTCATCCTTCAACATGATGGTTAAATCTATATCAGATGTATACATATTAGACATCTCATAGGTGTTTACATTTTCCGAAAACCCTAACCAGTAAGCACCTGCAGTAAGTACTCTTTGGTAGTCTCCGTTTTTAGTAACCACTCCTATTTTCCCTACATTAATCCTTACTCTTTTCATACCCTTTTGTTTTAATTATTATTTATTCAATTCATTTTCTTTTTAATAGAAAACAGGCAAAACAATCCGTCTTTTTGCAGCGGAAATCCAATTAAGTTTTGATCCTTAAATTGGTTTATTTAACGGTTTGCTGACTGATTCTAATCCTTATTTCGATCCGAATAATTCAGGTCTGCGTTTAAAAAAGCAATTCAATTCTCAAGAACGGTATCCTTTTCTTTCTTCCTGCAATCCAACTGTGTTGATCATCGAAATCATCTCTACGGGATTGCTTTGCCCTATTTTCATTTGATCTTTTTTACAAGTGATCAGCTTTTGATGGAATTGGATTTTAAGTCCAATCACTGGATTCCTGGTCCAGCACTCTACCAACTGAGCTACATACAACCTAAATGTATGGTGGGAATCGAACCCACGCTTCCTACTTGTTGTTATAACCAGACTTAACTATCTCAACGAATTGAGAGAGGGATTCGAACCCTCGACCTACAAGGTTTGGTAGTTAATATTGAAGTGATAATCAGCATATTATAAAACAGCGTTTTACAATACTTTAGCGCTATTCAGAAACGCTAATCAGGTCTTATTCAAATCAACCATCAACTTTCATTCGTGCCAAGGCACTTTATTTTAAAGAACTTTTAAGTGGAATAGAAAGGACTCGAACCTTTATCTTTGGATTTTCAGTCCAGCGCATTGACCCACTTTGCTACCATTCCAGTATTTCATTTCCCCGCTACCTTTCCTCTTTAAATGATAGCGGGGTTTTCTAGGTGTATTTAGTGCTTTAACCATTAATTCTGCGACAAATATCCTCAGGTACTGCGCAGTCTTTTTGCGCATTGAAAATTATTCGCTATTTTTATTGAAAATAATTATAAATGCCGGCCAACAGAAACGCTTTAGTTCGATATAAAACAATAGATAAATGTCTTCAAAATCGGTATAAACAATGGAGTTTAGAGGATTTAATTGACGCTTGTTCTGATGCTTTATATGATCATGAAGGAATTTTAAAAGGAGTGAGTAAACGAACCATTCAAGCCGACATCCAATTAATGCGCAGTGATAAATTAGGGTATAATGCACCTATAATTGTACGGGATAAGAAATATTACAGTTACGAGAATAATGGGTATAGTATTACCAATATCCCAATAACGGAACAAGATTTAAGTCAATTAAATGAGACCATCGAATTTTTAAAACAGTTTAAAGGGTTTTCTCATTTCAAAGAGTTAGATGGCATGGTTCAAAAATTGGAGGATCACGTTTATTCAAAAAAAACGAATCAAAAACCGGTGATCGATTTTGAGAAAAATGAGAACTTAAAAGGACTGGAACATTTAGATGAGCTTTATCAATCCATAATAAAAAAGAGGGTCATTCATATGACTTATCAATCATTTAAAGCCAGACAAGAGAGTTCTTTTGATTTCCATCCGTATTTATTAAAAGAATTTAGAAATAGATGGTTTGTGTTTGGTTCTAAAAATGAACGAGCCGAGTTATTAAGTTTAGCACTCGATAGGATCATCCACATAGCGAATAGTGAGTCTAGATATATAGAGCAACCCACCAATTTCAATGCCCATGATTATTTTAAAGATACCATTGGAGTTTCCGTTTCACCGAATTTGAAACCGGAGAGAGTTATTCTTTTTATCACCCACAAACATGCTCCGTATGTGCTGACCAAACCCTTTCATTCTTCCCAAAAACTCATAGAAAAGGATCATTATGGGGTGACCATCTCATTGGATGTTCAGCATAATTTTGAATTAGAAAAGGACATTCTAGGTTTAGGTGATGGGATTAAGGTAATTTCTCCAAATCGTTTAAAACGAAACATCAAGGATAGATTGCAAGGAGGCATTGACTTATACCAAACAGAAATTAATGAACCCGGCCTTGCAACGGCCACCAAGAGGTTAGAACACAATGGATTTGGACTACTCAATTATGTGTATACTAAAAGGGAATTAAGAAAGATCACCAAACAATTGGATACTTATTTTGCGCAATCAAATGAGCTTCCTTTTGGAAAAAGAACCTTATTGAAAGATATCCCCGCTTTGAAAGGACTTCTATTTAATAAAAACCTGTTACGGATCCTACAATCCATCGATCCAAAGGCTTTCCTTACCAAAGCGATCTATTTTGATAAACCACCTAATGCAAACTGGTACGTTACTTGGCATCAGGATATTCCAGTTAATGTAACGAACAAAATAGAATTAGAAGGCTATTCGGGCTGGACTAAAAAAAAGGATATTACGAGTGTTTGTCCTCCCGAAGATATCTTAAAGAATATATTTACTATTAGAGTCCACCTAGATGACACGGATAGTAGAAATGGCGCATTAAAAATTGTTCCTGGATCTCACAATAAAAAACTATGCACGGAAGAGATCAGTACCATTACAGAGAATTCAATCCCATTTTTATGCGAAGTTCCTGCGGGAGGAATCCAACTAATGAAACCATTACTACTCCATTCATCTTCAAAATCTAAGAAACAAAAAAGAAGAGTTATACATTTAGAGTTCGCTTCGGTAAACTTAGCGAATGGCATCGATTGGTTAGAAAAAGAACCCCTTGAAAATGCAGATGGAGAAGACGACTAATTTGGATTGTTTAAAGGATGAAACTAAGGGATAAGTTTACTTACGAATTGCAGGATTTGTAATTCCCCTGACTATAAATACGCCTAAAATACGGAATAAACATATAGTTTTTTACACTCGGGGCTTTCCTTACAAATAACATATAACTGCCCTACGGAGCGATTGCATGCTAGGTACATTTGTCCATTCTTCGTTTCCATTTCAGGCCAATTGGCGTATTCAAAGTTTTTCACTTTTTGAGACGTATGTAATAATTTCTCACAACTCCAGTGGGTGAAAATAAGAGGCGGTACGAAACTACCCAAAATGTTTTGCGACTTCCCCAAACAAACCAAGTTGCCTTCACCGATACGCATGCTTAAATCTTTTCCAAAATGAAGCGTATTATCCTTCTTACAATTGTTTGTTTCTGCCCAGGTAGAACGCCACTCTTTTATAGCGGACCCAGAAACGGAGTATTCTAGTAATACATTGCTTATTTTCCATTGGGTGTTCGCTAATAAACTCATACTGTTATGCTGAATGATTTGGGTAGGATAGCCCGCTATCGGTAAAGTAACCGTGGGGTATACACCCCGTTCTACCTCCCGATACTCCCAATTACTGCTATCGTACTTTTCGATGAATAAAAAATAGGAACCCGATTCATAAATTTTCCGGCTGGCATATCTGCCACTTAGATCAGATTGAAAACGGGCTACCTCATTTAACCCCGTTAACCAATCGTTGGAAGTATGAAATACTTGGATCTTTGCATGGGCCACTGGTTGGTCATGGATATCGGTTACCGTTCCTTTAAACGCATATAACTCCTCCCTTTTTTCACAGGAAAAAAGCATAAAGGAAAGCCCTAACATCAGGTAGCCAAAACCCCTTAAGAAATTCATCTTTAACGGAATAGTACTTCTCTGATTAGCGTGGTTTGGTTTCATACAAAATCTATATCTGTCTTTCGACCCATGCCATATCAATAGGAATACCGAACGTTAACACATTGATTAACAGTCCGTAACACCAAACTTAGGTAGTGGCAAAAATTCAGAATAGGATGGATTTTCCAATTTTGGGATTAATAAGCGTGTTTCGATTTTCTGTCCCGCTGCAGATGCTGGAGCCGAAATGCCGGCATTCCCTCTCCTCTTAAAAAGAAATTCAAAAAAGAAATACGATTACTGCAATTCTTCCGTTTCAACTTTGTAATTCAAAGTACTTTTAAAAATTAAGAGAATGAAAACATTTAAACTACGGTCACAAATCCGCATCCTCAGCTTTCTATTTATCACGGTATTGATAGTAAGCGGCATCACGGCTTTCCCATTGCAAACAGAGCTAAACTACTTGGTGAAAGCATTAGAACCCCATCCAGGAGTCCTCTACCACTGGTTAAGCGAGGTCAGTCATGCACTCCATGACATGAATAGTCTGTATCCTTTTTTATCGTATGGTACCGATTGGCTAGCATTTGCGCATATCCTTATCAGCATCTTCTTTATTGGGGTGTTTAAAGACCCGGTTCGAAATATATGGATCACCCAAACGGGAATTATTTCTTGCATCCTGATTTTCCCTTTGGCCCTGATAGCTGGACATATTAGATCCGTTCCCCTATTCTGGCAAGGGATAGATTGCAGTTTTGGAGCCTTAGGTTTGCTTCCATTGTTACTTATTCATTCTAAAACCAAGCAATTAATAGCTTATTCCCATACATACCAACCATTAAATTAATCAATATGAACGAACAAAAATCACTTTTAAAAGACACATGGTTCAAGGTAGGCCTTATTTTAATTCCAATATCCTTTGGAATTCATCTCTTTTTATATGGGAAAAACGAATATGCCAATTCCCTCTTTAGGCAAGATGACGGCATCATTTTTATCAACTACATTATTTCGATTTTCTATTTTATAGGATCCTTTTTCATCCCTATTACCCGGCACTGGTTTCGATTTTCGAAATACAATTATCAAAAATTTATTGTGGCATTGATCCTATTTTCCATTAGCTGTTTTACGATAAATATTCCATTTACGGTTTTTGCCACATTCGGTACTTGGATGAATATATACCTGATTGTTATTCACTTATCATTACTCACCTTATGTTTTCATTCGCTGCTTCCCCAAAAAGTGAAAATCGTCAATTTCTTTGTTTTAGGTTGGGCCGCAGTATTAACCTTTTATTTCACATTGTATCTTGCACCCCTATTTATTATTGCCGTTTTTGGGGCGCTCTTTTTTGGTTTAGGACTCCATCTGTTGGTTCCAGCCATGCTGTTTACCACCATCCTATTTCAGTTTTTAAAAAGAAGCGAGAGTCGGACCCAAAAAAGGGCGTTTTACGTAGGAGTGATCCTTCCGTTCCTGATACTTGGTATGTACCTCGTTAAATGGGACACCACCCAAAAATACATTCACACCACCCAAGCAAGCATTGTGACTCGGCCAGATAACACACTACCTATTTGGGTTTTATTGAGTCAGGAACTGGATTCTGATTTCTTTACCGAAAGGATTCTAAAGGGGAATTTAGTCTATGAAACCCATTTTTTTAGTGGAATGGATGGATTTGGAAATAACCGTTCGCTGGGTGAAATAAAAGAACACGATCCTTTGGTAGTGATTGGATCGGAATTAATGGGCTCCATTCCTTTAGATCGAGCAGATCGCATTAAAATACTGGAATCCAAATTTGATTTAAGGCATCATACCCAACGTAAATTATGGTCGGGTAAACACCTTTCTACTTCGAGTGTACTTTCCAATATTCAAGTATTCCCCGACTACCGATTGGCCTACACCGAAAAGATTATTCGGATTAAAAACAATGATTCACGGAGAGGTTGGAACCAACAAGAAGAAGCCTTGTATACTTTTCATCTACCGGAAGGTTCGGTGGCGACCTCTCTTTCTTTATGGATAGATGGGAAGGAAGAAAAATCGAGATTAACCACCAAAAGCAAAGCGGATAGTGCTTATGCAACCATTGTAGGGGTGGAAATAAGAGATCCCGCTATCCTGCATTGGCAAGAAGGAAATACCATTACGGTATATGTGTTTCCATGTACCGTAGATGAGGAACGTATGTTTAAAATAGGCATCACTACGCCCTTAAAGTACGAAGATGGGAAATTGGTGTTGCAGAACATTTATTTTGAAGGCCCGGACGCATCCAATACCTTAGAGACCAGTGTGGTTGAATTTAAGTCTACATCGGGTTTCACACCTGAAATGCCCTCTTATTTTGAGGCGATTTCACCCCATAAGTTTCAATATACAGGGGCCTATCATTCGTATTGGGAAGCCCAATGCACCGCTCCTCCTTTATCTGATTTACCTTTTTCATTTAATGGCCATAGTTATCATGTGGAAGAAGGCAAAGATCAGACTCAGAAAACAGCTTTACACACGGTGTATTTGGATCTTAATAAATCGTGGACCCAGAATGAGTTTGACGCGGTATGGAACACCGTGAAAGACCAGCAAGTTTGGGTGTTTTACGACCAACTGCATCGCTTAACCGAGAGCAATAAAGACCAATTTTTCGAGTCCCTTCATAAACTGAATTTCAGTTTATTTCCCTTCCACGAGGTGAAAGATGCGGAGCATTCTCTAGTGATTAGCAAATCAACCGCAGGATCACCCATCCTAAAAGACTTAACCGATTCGGAGTTTATAGGAGACCTTAAAACGTATTTAGGTCAACGAGATACGCGCATCAAGTTATTCAGTTTATCCAACGAATTAACGCCCTATTTAAAAACGCTCAAAGAGTTTCAAGTGTTTCATTACACCCACGGCACTCCTGCTAAGCTCCACGATTTATGGCAACAAGAAGTATTTATCAATGATACTCAGAAGCAGAACACGGTTAAATTAACGGTTTCCAATACCCAAATTATTCGAGAGACCACCTCTTCCAAGTCGGAGGCTCCGGATCATTTATTACGTTTGTTTGCATACACCAAAATAATGCAGGATTGTGGTCGTAATTATTTCACTTCGGAACCTTATGTAGAAAACGATTTGATCGCTATTGCGAACGAAGCATACATTGTTTCTCCCATCTCCAGTTTAATTGTACTGGAAACCAAAGCAGATTATGAACGGTTTGGCATTGACGAAAACGGAAACAGTTTAAAAAACGCCTCTACCCAATCGGCTGGTGCGGTTCCTGAACCTCACGAATGGGCCTTAATTATTCTCTTATCATGTACCCTCCTATTCCTGTATCACAGAAGGATTAACCGTCTGAATACATTTGAATGATAGCCTTCAAACAAATCCATCATCACCCGGTTTTGGTCAGCATTGTATGCGCGAGTTTAGCCACCGTACTTTGCTACCAAAACCTTGTTTTTTATTTAATTCCAAACACGTCTCTTTTTGTGTTTCTAGGCATTTCGCCTTTTGTGTTTAGAATTCAGAAAGAGGAAAAGAAAGTCCGCTATGCCTGGATAAGTCTCTTATTTCTGGTGCTGTATTTTTTCCTGAAGATGCAACTGCTTTTCTTTCTGTCGTTTGCTTCTTTTATAATGTTTACCATCGAAAGTAACTTGGGTAAAGTGAATAGTCTGCCGCTATTTATTATTTTACTGATCTCGCCTTACTCCTCTTTTATTTTTAATGTATTTGGATTTCCTGTCCGATTAGGATTAACCAAAATAGCGGTTTCCATCCTTTCCTTTGTTTTTAATGATGTAGCCAGTCATGGAAATAATATTCTGATCCATCAGCAACGTTTTTCGGTCGAGCCCGAATGTATGGGTCTCACCATGGTAGGTTATGGATACGCTACTACCTTGCTTTTTATAAATCATATGGAACGGAAGTTTGAACGAAAATTACGGATTCCCCAAATTGTAGGTATCCTTTTGATGAGTACGTTCTTTATCGTTTTGGTGAACTTGTTTCGAATTGTCATTAGTGTCATTCTTCAGTCCCGGCCGGCAACGGTTACCCACGAATTATTAGGACTGTTATCGTTTGGCTTGTATTTTATGATCCCCATTTATTTCTGGACTAAATGGGTAGTTAAGAGGGTTAAGAGGGTTAAGAAAATATACAGCGCTCAAACGGATGGTATAAAAGAGCCTCTTATTCCCCATCCTTCTTTTAGATTACGGGTGAGCTTAACAGTCGTTTTACTGACGGCACTCACCTACTTTAATTTAAATCGTTCTCATTTCCGGAACATCCAATTGGATCCCCAAAGTGAAAAAGTGGAATTAGCTGGATATTCTAAATCCATCACCCAAAACAAGGTCATCAAGTTTGAAAATGCGCATGCTTTGATCTACATCAAACCGTCATGTCATTTTTTCGGTCCCGACCATAGTCCCACTATTTGTTGGAAAGGTAGCGGTTATGCGTTTAAAAATATTAAAACCCAAAAAGTAGATTCAATTGAAATTTATACCGCAGAATTAAAGAAGGGAAATGAAATTCTTCAAACGGCATGGTGGTTTGATAATGGGAAAGAAAAAACCATTAGTCAATTGGAATGGCGATGGAAAACAGCTTGGGGAGATGAACCCTATCGTTTAGTCAATATCACGGCAATTTCAAAAGAGGAATTGGATTCTCAAATTCGTTCTATGATTCAAATGAACCTCTTTAATTAGGTGTTTGGAAAACCATTCAGGGAAGTCATTAGAACCCAGGTAATAACCAAAAAAAACCTACACAAAAATGGATTAGAATACGGATGGAAAGTAGCCTAAAAAAAAGGCGACCGAAAAACCCTAGAATTAAGGTACATTTGCAGCGATTAAAATTAGGGTTCATTCGGAACTCGTATCTAGAGGAAAACAACGATGTTAAATTATACCACGTACCTTCATTCAGATCAAGCACCTTGGGTCACGTTTGTGCATGGTGCGGGTGGAAGTTCTTCGATTTGGTATAAGCAAATTAGATCCTTTAAGGAAAATCATAATGTACTGGTACTCGATCTACGGGGACATGGAAATAGCAAACTTTGGGTAAAAGGGGCGTTCAATCCCGAGTACACCTTTGATATGATTACTGCGGATATCACCGAGGTTTTGAATTATTTAACCATTGAAAAGTCTCATTTTGTAGGGATTTCCTTAGGCACCATTCTAATTCGAGATTTTGCAGAAAAATACCCGGAACGGGTAACGAGTATGATTTTGGCAGGGGCCATCATGAAACTGAATTTCAAATCTCAATTGATGATGAAATTCGGTGCCATGTTTAAGTCGGTAATCCCCTACATGTTGTTATACAAAACCTTTGCATTTGTAATTATGCCGCGTAAAAATCACCGGAGTTCCCGGTTATTATTTATTGGGGAAGCCAAGAAAATGTGTCAGAAAGAATTTAATCGGTGGTTTAAACTGACGTCAGAAATCAACCCTTTGTTGAAATACTTTCGCTTAAAAGACATTAAAATCAAAACCTTGTATATCATGGGCGAGCAGGATCATTTATTCTTGCCTACGGTTCAAAACATTGTTGCCAGTCATACCCTCACTCAATTATGCGTGATCAAAAACTGCGGCCATGTGGTGAATGTGGATCAACCCTTAATTTTCAATAAAAAATCGATCGATTTTTTAACCCACTAGTTTAATTATTTATACACGTATCCCCCTATTGATAGCGGATAGGGAACTCCTTGCTATCCCTAGATACGATTCCATAAAAAATAAAACCTGCTTGGATTAATCTTTCAGGTCCAAATTATTTATATGAAAATACACGCCCACTTTTTCATAAACTTCTCCGGGCTTTCCGTTCCATTCTACGGATTGGTAATCAATTCCTCTAAATGAAAAAGCACTACCATATATCATCCAATCCCACTCTTGCTCAGAGAAAGGACATAATTGACTCCCGTTTCGAACCCACTCAAAAGATGTATGTGGTTTTTTTCTATCTAAAAAAGGAAGCACTGCTTTTTTTAACTCCCCTTGGGTAAAAAACCAGTTTCTCCACCCCGTTTTCCCCAGGATTAACAACTCACTTAGGTCGGGGTCCTTCAAACGTCCGTTTTCCGTAACAACGGAGTCTAGCACAACTTTAAACCCCTTGGGTACCTTATAGGATGTTGTGGAAGAATTGGTACCACAGTCATTCAGGTAATTCCGATTGCTATCCAAAGCAAAAGTTTGCATGGTTCCATTTTCCCAGATCCACATTCTTTTGTTTTTACCCGTGGGCGTACGGATAATTTTTTCTACTCGATAGTTTGTATCCCCACGAATCACATAATTCCAGTAGGTGCTGTCATTTTCAAAATACGAATAATCCAGACATTCGGGTGGTTGTACGCGATGGTTTATTCGTTCCTTTTCCTCTCCCCATATACCGGGTTTGAAATACGTAATTAATGATTTTCCTTCCGCGTTGATCGCATGATATTCTTTCCATCCATTTCGGTAGGTTTGGGTAGCTCCAATGGCGCCATGTTTATACCAAACCGAATCCAGAACAGCGTTAACACCCCACCATTTACGCCTTTTACTGGTAGGTCGGATATCTTCAAAAAGAGTATCGCCACTTTCATATATCCAAAAATCAACTTGCTGTCCTTCGCTTCTATACTTCCAAATATGACCATTATTTTCAATGATCTCAAATGCGGTGGTATCTCCATTTTTCACCTTTCCCGAAATCACTATTTTATGCCCGTTAATGACCGAGTCTTTTACAAAATCTAAATGATACATCCCATTAGTGTAACGAAACTCATCCCAGTAACGGTCGCGCGATTCGGATGCGTAATAGGTTCCTGTACCTTGAGTTGAAATAATGGTCCGATCCTTTAAGCTCCCATTTACATAGTAGGTACGGTGAATACTATCGCGACTATTTACCGCTATTTTTTTATACTTGATATGATTTGGGGTAACGAAATCTATATAGTCTTGTTTCTTACCGTGTCGGGAAAAAAAGTACCGTTGATACCCGCCATCGGCTTGCATTTTCACTTTCATTTTTCCATTCTTATAGCTGTAAACGCTATCCCATTCGTCCTCATTCAGGTTAAAGTAAAAGACTTCTTTATTTTTGATTATTCCAATAACGGGTAGTTCCCTCTTTTTTACCAATTCCACCCCCGAATTGGGCCACCCCCGAAAGGGATTTTGTGCTTGCGTGGTGAATGCAGCGCATAAAAATAGTAAAACGTAGACTTTTTGCATCGGATCAAATTTACAACCTCCGTGCCAAAAGAGCTATTCGGTTCTAAGCTCCTTTTTTAAAGCCTTCCTCTACCCCCATAATTTCATTAACTTTCCATTAGAAAGTTGAAAACATGCGAGAACAACCCCCAATAAAAAGAAAGATTTAAATCGTTAATTTATTTGATTTTCAACACAATACATCACAACACTTATAGTATTACATCCAGCTGTATTTTTATGAATTATTATTCGGGTGACCGGACCACTTTGGGACGCATCATTCATTTCCCTCCCAATTTATTTGGGGTCAAGGGCCGGTAAATTAGTTTCGCCCCCTTTATTTTTCCAGGAAAGTGATAAGAAGGATACGCCATAACAGGCTTGGGTCCAGATGTAATGAAACCTACCAAAAACGCCCCTCTCCGACTATGGAAAGGGGCTTTTTTTTTCATTTATGATGGTGTGTGCAGAGGCTCAGCTAATTTGTTATTTTCCCGGTGCTTACCTATTGTGGAGGGGGTATATTTTCCCAAGCACTGTCTCACCTTCATCAGTACAGGCTTGTCGGCATTGGAAACGGGATCATTTCCAACTTTGAACTGTATATCCATTCCGGGCTCAAAGGCCAAAACAATAGAGGAGCCTCCATAGCCAAAGTGACCCATGTATTGCCCTTTCTGAATCGTAGCGTTTTTACCAATGGCATTCTCAATACTTCCTACGCCCCAGAATCCGATAGCAATCATGGCTACGAGCCCTAGGTTTTCGGTCTTAATGATCCATACATAACGTTGGTGCTTGCCCAATTTATCGTACCACCCAGCTTGGTCGCTATCGGACGGCAGGTTTGGCGCAAAATGATCCTTGGGCTTGTAATCACCAAAGTCGTAATTATAAGACCCATCATACAAACCTTGGTCAATCACTTTACCTGCAACTGGTGCGTGAAAGTGATGGTAATCGGTAAACCAAAGGAGAATATCGAGGAGTTGGCCGCCCAGAAAGTTTTTTCCGTAGCCGGGTAATGCTTCTAATAAGTCGAATCGATCAGACTTACCGGGCAAGGAATAACCATTGCTTGGTACTTTCTCTACTTGGCCGTTTACACTGCCTTTACTGAGGTAAAAAACACCCCCATCGCATGGCGCAACAACCACGTCATCACTGGACGCTGCATTACAAAGTGGTCTTTTCCCCGGTTTAAGGTTACGCAGAAAAAACTGATTGAAGGATTCGAAACCGCCCGTTGGACTATTCGGATCTGGCCGTTCATAATCTTCGATATGGAATGGGTGCGCTGAATTGCCTCCAAATTTCATCCAATCCGCCAGAGTACCTGTAGATGAGGTAGAGTTAATAAAGTTTCCATGGAAATTAAGAAACTCCGTGAACCATACTTTGAAATCGTTAGTGTTAGTCAAGGTTAGACCAGACGGAGTATTCACCAGGTAATCCCAATATTCGATATATTTACCCGGACTCCCGGTGGTTGGCATATACACCAACCATTGACCAAAGAAATCCTGAAGTGTAATTTCCTGATGAAAATAGGGCAGCCAATAAGAAGCTTCCGCACTTCTATTACTTAATTTAATCTCTGCAGTAACCTCTGCAAGTGCTCCAATATAGAGCGCTTTATTTTTAGGTTGCTTTAGCACATCCTCCAGTTTCTGGATATGTTTTTCAGCCGCCTTGCTCTTCGTGCTCCAATCAATGGCTGCAGGAAGTTTAATGGATGTTATATCACTCATTTTTTTTGTTTATAATCGTGTTCCCTACTCTATTAAATAAGCTTTTTGGGGGGCGCTTTTGTCATCAAATACTCTGGGTAGCGACCCCATCAAATATTTAGGATTTGATTACCTTTCAAAGGTCTGGTGAAATTGGAATATTCCATAGGGTAGAAACATCCGTTTTAAAAAACGCATAGAAATAACTATCTGTATTCATCCCGATTATTTGACACCCAAAAAGCCCCCACGATTCCGTTTTTATACCTTGAATGATATCCCATTTATTCCCAATACATAAGGTTAACACATAATGCCAATACATCATACCAATACATCATACCAATACATCATACCAATGGTCGTTTACAGATATTTAATGGAACCTACGTCCGGTTTCCTTTACACCTCTCAAACACCTAAAGGAACACGAAGTTTTAACCTAACTCAACCAGGTGATTTTTAACGGCATATACCACCAAACCTGTGGTATTACGTGAATCTGTTTTTTGTAAAAGATTATTCCGATGTCCATTGACAGTTCGAGGACTAATAAACAATTTTTCGCCAATTTCCTCCGAGGTTAATTGTTGGCAAATTAGCTTTAACACTTCCACTTCTCGGGAAGAAAGCTGTTCAAAAGCTTTTGGTTTTTTAACCTCCCCTTTTAGTTTACCCTGAATCGCTTGGAGGGTCAATGTATTAATATAAGAACCCTGTTCATAGACTTCTACAATTGCTTTATACACTTCATCCGGATCACTATCCTTCACCAGATATCCTTGTGCGCCTTTTTCAATCATTCTTGAAATAAGGTATTGATCATCATGAACCGATAAAATTAAAGTACGCATTTCCGGATAGTTCTCTTGAAGAACTTTTAATACTTCCCAACCATTAAACTCTTCGCGACCATTCATGGGAAGGGTTAAATCAATAAGCATTACATCCGGAATTACAGCAGATTTGGATAGCCTTTCTAAGACCGAATATCCATCCGGTGATTGAAAAACGGTTTCAATATCTTTTCGTGATTCTAGGATAGCCACCATTCCTTCTCGGAATAATTTCTGATCTTCTATTAATCCAATTTTTATTGTCTTTTTCATTCTTCAGCTTATTTTATTGGATGCAATGGGAATCTTGAAATGGGCATAAAAGCCTCCATTTTTTTGATTTCCATATTTCCAGGATCCCTTTAACATATTTACGCGACTATTAATACTTTTAAATCCTAATCCCGTGCATTTTAAATCCTTTTCTAGTCCTTTACCATTATCTAAGTAGTGACCTATTAATCCCCCTTCATCTTGGGTCATCGTAATTTCGATTTGAGACGCTTGGGCATATTTAATCGTATTGTTAATCAACTCCGAGTAAATCCGATACAAGGCCAATTCCAGAAGCCAC
>MAAC01014837.1_pt1 | contig 18466 bp, 13 predicted proteins | sample 1115981 | NCBI WGS metagenome assembly MAAC01 (sample SAMN04961126, study PRJNA320927) | seawater metagenome | isolation source: sample BD02T64 sea water enriched with oil for 64 days | place: USA:Gulf of Mexico | collected 2013-07-27
ACTTTATCATTTATTAAAATTTAGAATCGGCCGTTAGCTCAGCTGGTAGAGCAGTTGGCTTTTAACCAATTTGTCGAAGGTTCAAATCCTTCACGGCCGACCAATTCTAAATTTGAAGTGTTATCTTGTAAGTGTACATCTTGAATCGGCCGTTAGCTCAGCTGGTAGAGCAGTTGGCTTTTAACCAATTTGTCGAAGGTTCAAATCCTTCACGGCCGACCAATTTAAGATTTTTATCATTTACAAACAATTAGGAACGGCCGTTAGCTCAGCTGGTAGAGCAGTTGGCTTTTAACCAATTTGTCGAAGGTTCAAATCCTTCACGGCCGACCACTCCTAATTTCATACATTTTACTATTTCTCTTTGTTATAAACTTCTCAAGAAACTAAGCCAAGACTTTTTCCTGCTTAAGTTAAATCAGTTCGAAGATTTTACCCTTTCAATACCAACTACCCCTAATATTCTAGATACCGAAAACCATCTTTTATATTCCCTGAATTAAAATATCTAAGAATCAAGGCAAAGGTTTTAATCGTTTAAGCTGAATTTATACGAAGCTTCAAACTCTATGCGGTCGAACACTCCTAATATTGTGAATATCCATAAAACACACCAATATCTCTTTAAAATAAACTCTACGCATTAAAGTTAAGACCTTTTAACGTTTGCCTAAACTATTCTCTACTACACATTAGTAGCAATTTCCCTTATAATTGCCGCGTTTTTACGTGTCCTGAATTAGAGAGAATCCATGAATGTAAGTAATACTGCGGTAGATTTTGATTTTCAATTTCCAGCCAAACCAAAGCCTTTAGCGAGTGATGAAAAGGCACAATATATAGAGAAAATTAAACAGCTCTTAATTGAAAAAAATGCGGTGTTGGTTGCGCATTACTATACTGATCCTGAAATACAAGCGCTTGCTGAAGAAACAGGCGGTTGTGTTGCTGATTCTCTAGAAATGGCTCGTTTTGGTAATCAGCACCCTGCAGATACCTTAATTGTTGCTGGTGTTAAATTTATGGGCGAAACCGCTAAAATTTTGACTCCAGAAAAAAATGTTCTAATGCCTGAACTTGAGGCAACCTGCTCTTTAGACCTCGGCTGTCCTATTGATGAGTTTTCTGCTTTTTGTGATGAGCACCCTGACCATACGGTCGTTGTTTATGCTAATACCTCCGCAGCAGTAAAAGCTAGAGCGGATTGGGTGGTAACATCGAGCATCGCTTTAGAGATAGTTGATATGCTTGAGAGTGAAGGTAAGCCTATTTTATGGGGGCCTGATCGTCACTTGGGTTCATATATAGAAAAAGAAACAGGTGCTACTATGCTGATGTGGCAAGGCGCTTGTATCGTGCATGATGAGTTTAAAGCAAATGCGCTTCGAGATTTGAAACAACAATATCCTGATGCTGCAGTTCTAGTTCACCCTGAGTCACCTGCCAATGTTGTTGAAATGGCTGATGCGGTTGGTTCAACAAGTCAGTTGATTAAGGCAAGCCAAGAAATGCCAAACACACACTTTATCGTTGCTACTGATAAAGGTATTTTCTATAAAATGGAACAAGCTAATCCAGAGAAGACATTTGTAGCCGCTCCAACGGGTGGTAATGGTGCAACATGTAGAAGTTGTGCAAATTGTCCTTGGATGGCAATGAATGGTCTTAAATCAATTCATGATGCACTAGTTAGTCCTGTGGGTAGAGAAATCCATGTTGATGAGCGTTTAGCTGAAAAAGCATTAATCCCTTTAAATAGAATGCTTAACTTTGCTGCGGATAATAAATTGAAAGTAAAAGGCAATGCATAGTACAGCCATTTTTGATATTTATGGATAAATAAACAGCAGTTAAACCATTTATCAACGATTAAATTAAAATAGCCTTGCACCAGCAGGGCTTTTTTTCTACCATAGCGCCTGTTGACGATAAGGTATCTAGCCAAATGGCTACTAAGATGATTTTACACGTATATCGTGTTCATCAACTGAGCACTTAATTGGAAGCAATGATGAAGATAACATTTTAAATATCATAACAAATTTGGTGAGCTGGCCGAGTGGCTGAAGGCGCACGCCTGGAAAGCGTGTAAAGGTTTATCCCTTTCGAGAGTTCGAATCTCTCGCTCACCGCCATATTAGAATAAAAAGCCTCTGATCTATCAGAGGCTTTTTTGTTTTAAGATTTATAAACAATCCTTTCAATTAATCCAACAGAATCAAAGTAAGCCTGATAGCTCTACTATAAAATTAATCACTCAATTGTCTTTGAGTCACAAAATATCTTGTAACCTTAGCTTTCTCGGATAAGGTGATTGAGCAAACTTCCAAGAATTATTTATGGCGGGCTCTCATACAAACATACCGTAGGCTGCAGTAAGCTTAAATATGCCTCCGAAAGAGAATATTTAAACAATTTTGACATTACGTTGGATGATAGGCGAACAAAGCTATTGATCAAAGTAGGCATCAACAAACAGTGCTAGTAAACAGTTGTTTGTTGATACCCATCATATTATTAAGGGTATTAACTTGGTATATTATATAACTTTGTAGTGAGCCATCAAATGAAGAGGGCTTTTTTAGATACAATATTTTTAATATAACTTTCTTATGAAAGTTTATCTGAGTGAAAAGTCTTTATGAATGTTCATCGAATTACCAGTATCGTAAAAAGCATATCAGACATTAATAGCGATAACTTTTTTGATGAGATCTGTCTGTCCCTTAGCCGCGCTATCAATGCAGATTTTGTTTTTATAGCGAACATTGATGACGCTAAAGTCAATGCCACTTCTATTGCTGTTGCTAATAGAGGACAAAAAGTAGATAACTTTACCTACTCGCTAAAATCGTCACCTTGCGCTGCAGTTTCAAATGACTCTATTTGTACTCATCGCTGTAATATTCAACATTTGTATCCTGATGACCAATTACTTATGGATATGAAAATTAATGGTTATGTAGGCATTCCTTTAAAAACGAGTAAAGGACAAGTAAGTGCTATTTTGGTCGCTCTATTTGAAGAGAGCATTAGTAATGTGCTGGAAGTAGAAACGTTGTTCTTACTTTTTTCTGGATTGATAGAGAAAGAATTACATAAAAGTAGCTACTTAAAAAAAATAGAGTTCTCTAATAAAATTATTGATAATACTCATGAAGCTATCATGGTATGTGATAAAGACAGATTCATCACTTATATCAATCCTTCTTTTACGCGCATGACTGGCTACACACTAACTGATTTACAAGGCAAAACACCTAACGTATTAAATTCTGGTAAGCAAAATCAGTTTTTTTATCAAAATATGTGGTCAGATATAAATGAAAAAGGCCATTGGCAAGGTGAAATTTGGAACAAACGTAAAGATGGTAGTGAATATTTAGAGTGGCTTTCCATTACTGCTATTGTTGATGATTCGAATGCGTTAACACATTACACCGCTTTCTTTTCTGATATAACAGAGCAATATATAGCTAAAGAAAAGCTGAAATTTCAAGATTCATATGATGGCTTAACCAAAACGGCCAATAAAAAGACATTATTCACCTTTATCGAAAGATCAATAATTCAATACTCAAATCAACTGGAATCTACTACCCCAGCAGCATTACTCGTTATAGATATTGATTTTTTTAATAAATTTAACAGCCTTTATAGTCATGCCTTTGGTGATGAAGTCCTTATGCAAGTATCTAGTAGGCTTCAGTCATTGATTCGCTCCAGTGATATAGTTGCACGCACCAGTGGTGATAATTTTGCACTATTTATTAACCATTTAGCTAACCAGGATTCGATAGTTTATTTTATCAATAAAGTGACTAATGCATTTTTGCAGCCTTTTGTTATCGAAGGTGTTAATACAAAAATAACCTTGAGTATTGGTGTTGCATGCTTTAGACAAGACGCACAGGATGTACACCGATTATTTGAAAGAGCCGAGCAAGCTATGTTTGCCGCTAAAGATAATGGACGAAACTCTTATGAATTTTATAGTCAATTGTTATCAGATAAAGCAAATAAAGAAGAACAGTTAAAGTTATCGTTAGAGTCAGCTATCGAAAACAATGATTTTTGTGTTGTTTACCAACCTATAGTGTCTTTAAAGGATAAATCGGTTTCTAAATTCGAAGTACTTATTCGTTGGAATAAGAATGGTTCATGGGTTTCTCCGGCAGACTTTATTCCGACAGCTGAGAAATTTGGCCTAATATCCAAAATAGGGGATTTGGTTCTAAACCTTGCCTGCATCGAATTGTGCAATCTTAATAATAAAGGCTTTACTAATATTGTTTTCAATGTGAACCGTTCTATCTATGAGTTCAGCTCAGGTGTTAATGATGCTTCATGGCTTGATACGATAAAAAAATATGATCTTAGTCCTGAAAGCATTTGTTTTGAGCTAACTGAGAGTGTTCTGGCACCTGAAAATGATAGATGTATTACTCTGCTTAATAAACTGCAAAATGCCGGTTGTACTATAGCATTAGATGATTTTGGTACAGGCTATTCATCATTAAACTATTTGCGCAGGTTTCCAATTGATACTCTCAAAATAGATAGAGGTTTTATTTCTGAAATGACCAAGGTTGAGGGGGATGCTGTTCTGGTGTCAGCCATTATTTCTATGGCTAAAGCGCTTGGTATCACTGTTGTGGCCGAAGGGGTCGAATTAAAACAAGAAGTTGATATGCTTGTTTCATTAGGCTGTGATTATATTCAAGGTTATTACTTCTCCAAGCCATTGTTGCCAGAGTTGCTTCCTCAGTATCTAACTGATTTCGAGTATGATTGACGAATTAGGACTTCATTAGATTTAAAGTACTTAGCTTGTTAGATCGCTTAAAACGGTTTCTTGATTTGATAATAAAGCAGATATTACATCGAGATTATCAGTGTAACGTTTCATGGTTCTTGATATGAAGAATCTCTAAAGCAATACGTTACGTCAACTTTGCTGACATTTTTACAATCGCAATTGATTGTTCCACATGAACGAAGCCAAGTTAAAATAAATTAATAATTTAGTATGTATCCGTGCGTCAAGATAATGCTGAAATAAATAAGTTTATGTAAAACCTTACTGGAACATTGTCTTAAATCAAAGTGTAGTGGAATTTCAATTTAAGAGTTTACCTTAGCGTATATAATCTGTTCAAAGACATTATAGGATGCACCATGACACAAGTACTATGGAAAGATAGTTATTCTATTGGGATTGACACGGTAGATACTCAACATAAACAGCTCTTTGACATAATGAATAAGATTTACATTGCATCTGAAAATGAGAGTGATTTAGAGGTGATTATGCCTCTATTTGATCAGCTTCAAGATTACACAAAATATCACTTTGATGAAGAAGAACAGTTTTTTACCGCACTTTCTATCAGTAATATTGAACAACACAAAAATGAGCATCAATTTTTTATCAATGAGCTTGAAAAAATAAAGCAACAATCATTAAGAATCGGCACGATTTCTTTGGAGTTACTGTATTTTCTAAATGATTGGCTAGTTAATCATATTCAAGTTGAAGATCCTAAATATCTTGCTCAGTAGTTTACTGCTCACATAGTGCTTCCGCGCAATATATGTGATTAATCGGATTGATAAATAAGTTATTTCTCAGTAATCTCAGCGACCTGATGAACATGGATATCACGTTGTGGGAACGGTATTGAAACACCTTGTTTATCAAACTCTTCTTTCACTTGGCGAGTAATATCCCAGTAAACTTCGAGGTAGTTCTCTGTTTTCACCCAAGGGCGACAAACAAAGTTAACCGACGAATCAGCTAATTCATTCACTTTAACAATAGGGGCAGGATTGTCTAGTACAAGTTCGTGCTTACTTACGACATCAAGCATTACCTTTTCCGCTTTAACCATATCATCACCATAACCTATACCAAAAACCAGATCGACACGGCGCGTTCTACTGCCCGTGACGTTGACAATAGTTGTACCCCAAATATTATTATTAGGCACAACTAAATGTTGATTATCAAATGTTTTGATTGATGTAGATAATAATGTCATTGAGTGAACGGTGCCTGTCACACCATCAATTTCAATAATATCACTGACATCAAAAGGGCGATAAATTAGAATAAGCATACCACTGGCAAAATTACTTAAAGTCCCTTGCAATGCGAGGCCAACCACTAAACCAGCTGCACCAATTAAGGCCAGTAACGGAGCAACATTTATTTCAATTAAAGTCAGTGAAACAATAAAGCCTATAATTAAAATTACTCGACGCACAGATACTTTAATAAATAATTTTAGCAAGGTTGATAAGTTACTATTCCGATTAAGCGCTGCATCGGTAATTTTTCCCGCTGTTCTAGAAAGTAGGTATACAAAGCTCAAAGCTAACGTAAACTTGATGATATTCGCTAACCAACGTAAGCCGCCATCTTGTGATAATAGCCAGCCTTTAATTGTTAACCACGCGGCATCGCTATCGGTTAGATCAACATTTGTACCCGATAAAGCATTGGCATATAGGTGTAAATCAGCTCCATCACCACCTTTACTCTCCCAGCTAGTAAGCACTAACTGAAAGCGCTCTAGCGCATCATTTTTTTCTTCACGTAAATGTGTAAGGTTTTTGATTAATAATTCACGCCTTTTTTGCATTTTGTCACTGTACTGATCTGCCTTTTGGGCTAGTACATTTAGAGATTCTGGTGTCTTTGATAATTCATCTACCGCTTTATCCGCTTTTTTATGTTTTATATCTTGAGCAAGTGATTTGATTTCAGCTAAATCTTTTTTCAACTCTTTCGCTGCCGCCTCATCATTTTTACTCTCATTAAGTAACACGGCACTTTCGACACTAATATCAGAAATTTCTTGCGCAGCTAATATCTTTTTTTGTTTTTGACTGACAAGAATCTCCGCTTCACTGACAATGGTTGCTCTTGCTTTTAAAATGGCTAACCAAGCATTAACCTCTACCGATAATTCATCTTTCGTTAATGGAGTAAGGGCAAATTCTAATTCGCCAAGGTCAATATTTTCATTGCTAGTGGTAACTGCTATATAACCTTTGTCACTATCAGTGGCGAAAGCAATGGGCATATCAAGAGAGAATGTAAGAATAACGAGAGTAAATAATGCCGAGCATAGCTTTTTGATAAGTTTTGAATAAGTGAGTATTGTCATAATGTCAGCCTGATGATGTCCTTGATTGAATAAAAGGGTCGCCACTTAAGCGAAATACTACCTTAATTGAGAATATAGCAGTTTAAAGAAAAATTGTAGCTAAGGATTGAAAACTATACTAATTATTTGGATTATATAATGGGTAAATGCCACTAACTCCTGTTCTGATCGGCGCATAATAAAAACGAATGTAAAATGATTAATTCCGTTTTTATTACTGCCTTTTAATTAATATAGCTTGATGTCCACATTTGTTAACACTAAGTGATGAATTGAAAGTCATTGTTTCTTAAATACTATTGTAGTCCTATTGCTTTTTATATAGTATAAAATTCAGTCGTTTATTGTATTAATGGAATAATAACAATTACCTACTTAAAGCTAAATTTAATAATCATCACGTTTATTTTCACTGTAGCTCCGATACCAACCTTAGCTATTTCTGTTGAAAACTGCATGGAACAACGTTGCATTGAATATTTTAATAAATGGAAAGTTATGGCAGGAGAAAAGCGTGCTGATGCAATGACAGTTTTGGCTGAACTCTATTATCAAGGTCATGGCACTAAAAAAAATCTAAAAAAATCAATTCAATACTTCCGTAAAGCTGCAATATATCAATCAGCTTATGCTCAATATCGATTAGGAGTCTTTTTTTTAATGGAAGACGATTTTATAGATACTGAGAAAGGTCTCAAATATTTAAGAAAAGCTGCTAATAATGGTCATGCTGAATCTGCATTTTTATTAGGAGCTATTTTTGGAACTGGTGAATTGGGTATTAAAGATGTAGGTGAGTCAGATAAGTGGCTGGTAAAAGCTCTTAAAGATCAGCATGCGGTTGCACAAAAATATGCTGGTTATTTGTATAAAACGGGGCAGGTTGATAATGAACATTACATTAAAGTAAATGAAGTCATCAGTGAACGGATAATTCAATCTATTCACAATGAAGAACTTACAGAAAAACGTGCGAGTCCACCAACTGAAATTCAATGGTTAAATAGACCAAGTAATATAAGCAATAACATGCAAACTGATTCACTTGAAGCCGTTATAGATTATCTCTCTTTAGGTGTGACTAAAGCTATTTCCCAGGACGTTAATGTCATTAAAGCAAGTAAAACTCATTGTGGTAAAATCTTTACTTGTTATCAAGTTAATAAAGAAAATTCCAAAAAGCTATAGTGCCATTCAGGTTACCTCTCAATAGATAGTCGGTACTGGTAAACATAAGCGTCTCTAATAACTTGTGTTTACCGGCACTCTGACGTTTCTATATTATTTCTTTAATTCATTAGCGAACCAAGTGACAATAATCTCCTCTAATGCCGCATCACTATCGAGTAGTGGATAGCCATGCATGTTGCCCTTGTAGGATATCATTTTACTATTTGGGTGTTTTGCTGTAGAAAACAGCTGCTGGGCACTGCTATACGTTCTACCATCATCTTCTGACGCGATAATTAATGTTGGTGTTTCTACAAGCATTTTACCATAACGCGCAATGTTTTCATCTCGTTGCGAAGAAGAAAAAAAGCTGATAGCACTGATACTCTCTTTTTCTGCTAAAGTAATCGCTTGGCTTCCTCCACAACTTGCTCCGATAACGCCCACTTTGCCATTGCTACCCACTTTCTCTTTTAAATAATCAAAAGCTATCTGTACGTCTTGTGGCCAGTGTGATGACATATTTGACCAAGCATTTCTTCGCTCTTCCTGTGGTAGTTTTCGAATATCTCCCACATTAAAATCACTATTTATACTTTCACCAAAACCTCTAAAATCTAGACTTAATGCGTGAATAGATTGTTGTGCTAACTGCTCACCAATATTGTCATACATAGTGCGATTGTAATTACATTGATGAAGCATTAATACTGCACGGTTATTCTCGGTTTTCGCCTTACTTTTACTGGGATAATAATCAGCTTTGAGAACAAAGTTATCAGAAGTCGTTAATGTAATTTCAGCCGCGAAGCTATTCGCTGAAATAAGTAGGCTTGCGATCGATATAGAAGTAATTAAACGTAACATGACAATTCCTATTGTAGTTATTTGTAAGAATCCGATTTCTGTAAGACCTTCAAGCTATCTGTAATATTTCGGTAATGATAGCTTAATACGACCAATTGACTACTTAATACGCTATATGCCATTTTTACTTAGCTTGTTAGTCTGAAAACTGTGTTGTTGATTTTTTCAGTAAATCACCCTCATTAAATGGATCATAATTTTTATTCAACTAGGATGATAAATTCTTAATAAGTATTAAAAATGAGGAAGAACAATGGCAAAGTACCTAGGGTTAGGCACTTTTAGCCGAATTCTTCGGACAGTGTTTGTTAGGTATTTTTACCGCGTTATCGCCTTTGTATAACTACCTAACGAAGCGTTGCAAAAACAATCTTGAAAGCTCAGCAGACCTTACTATTAGTTTGTTAGTTTAGGTAAGACTTTTATTTTGCTTCGATAAAGTCGGTAGAGTAATAATAACTTTAAGACCGCTTGATTCTTGATTTTGAGCGATGATTTCACCTTGGTGAAATAGTATCGCTTGTTGAGCTATTGCTAGGCCTAAACCAGTACCTCCACTGCTCCTATCTCTAGCATCAGCTACACGAAAGAAAGGCGTAAAAAGCTTCGCTATCATTTCATTTGGTACACCAGAACCTTGATCAGAAACACTTAACATTAGCTGTTCATTTTGTTGAGTCAACTCAACAGAGACGACTTTATCGTGTGGCGAGTATTTCACCGCATTATTGATAACATTACTGATGGCGCTGCTCAGTAGTTTACTGTCCGCTAATAGTACACAGTTTTCTTGTGCTTTTAGGGTTATAGTGACAGCTTTACTGGTCGCAAAGTATTGGCAATCATTAACCACTTTGGTGACCAAAGCACTGAGATCAGTATCATCAGCCGCAAATACAGTTTGGTTATGCTCTAACCTTGAAAGCGTAAGAACATCAGCTATCATTTCATCTAATCGCTCAACTTCTGTTTCACAGCGGTTTAAATGCTTTTGTTGTTCACTATCATTGCCGATATTTTTTTCGGCTAAAGCAACCGCGAGCTGCAAACGTGTTAATGGCGATCTTAGTTCATGTGACACATCACCTAATAAACGTTGATGCGCCGTGATATTGTTTTCTAGCTGTTCTGCCATTTGGTTAAAACTGCGTGCAAGGCTACCAAATTCATCAGAGCGCTGATCAAACTTTGTGATGCGAGTTGTTAAATTGCCTTCTCCTATATCCTCACTCGCTTTTTGAATGGCTATTAAAGGCTTGGTAAAGGTTTTTGCGAGTAACCAACATGCCAGAAAGCTGATTGTTAGTAGCATTAATAAGCGCAACGCAATGGGCAGTTGATTGACCCAGCTAACAATACGTTTTCTGTTTAAATCACTGGCTATGAACAATTGAAATTGTTCACCATTAATAACGATAGGCTCAGATGAGGTTACTTTGGTAAAAACGAAATCAACAGTTACAGGGTTGTTAAGTGGGTGCTTTGCAAGATAGTTTTTTACTTCAAACCAACCGCGCTTCCTTGGTGAATAAACGTGGTTACTCGTTATATTTTTGATGAGTAAGTACTGGTGGTGTTTACGGCGAAACTTATGTTGCACAGCTTTAAGATCTACCTGATTTCTATTCGCTAGTGTCTGAGTGTATTTGGTTAATAATGTTAATTGTTGTGGGTTAGCTTGCTCTTGAGTCGGTGAATGTCTAAATTGCATAGTCACAAGGTAACTAATTAGCACAGAGGTGAGTATGACTAACCAGAAAGCGAGGAAAAGTTTTAGGCTAATGCCTAAAGAAAATCTTGTAGAGCCTAAAAAGGGGAATTTTCTCATAACTATTCATCCCCTTGTAAAAAGACGTAACCGGCACCACGTACCGTTTTCATTTTATCAATAGGGTCAATAACCAAAAGCTTTCTACGCACATTGCCCACATGCACATCAATAGTTCTATCGTAGGGGCTGAGTTTACGTTTCAGCACTTGTTCAGATATTTCAGCTTTACTAATAACTTTACTATGATTTTCAATTAAATAAACCAACACTAAGTATTCAGTACCTGTTAATTCAAGTAGATGTCCTCGACAGGTTATTTCACGAGTTGCTTGATTAACTTTAACTTGATTTATAATCAGTTGTTTACTTGTAACGTTTACCTCTGCTGCATTTTGACTTTCAACAATGGAAATGCGTCTTAATATAGCGTTAATGCGCGCTAATAATTCACGATGTTTGAACGGTTTTGCCAAGTAATCATCAGCACCTAATTCAAGTCCCAAAATGCGGTCATTATCATCGCCTTTAGCCGTTAACATCAAAATAGGTGTTTTATGATTGCCACCTAAGGCTTTTAATACTTCAAAACCATTTAATATTGGCATCATGACATCCAGTAAAATTAAATCAAAATTGTCATCAAAGGCTTTTGCTAAACCACTAGCACCATCTAAACATGAGGTTACTTTAAAATTTTCGCTTTCAAGATACTCAGTTAATAACTCGGCAAGTTCAGCATCATCGTCAATTAATAAAATATGTTTAGTTTGCATAGAGGGTTGAGTCATATGAGGGCTGCTTTTTAGTAATAAGTGACTAAGTTTGCGCTTTCTTAGTGGTAATTACCTAGTAGTTTACGTGAATTTTGTGAGCCAGAAAATAACTTTACATAGCTTTACATAGCCTTGCACTGCTTTGCAAAAAGACTGGATATACTAAAGCTGAATTTAATTATCTTGTAAAAGTAACGTAGCCAACAGGAACTATCAAATGAAAATCACATTAAAAAATATTGCAGTAGTCACTTCACTTTGCTCAGCATTGGTTTTAGCTCCTGCCAGCTTTGCAGGTCATAACGATGGTAATTATCAAGGTGAGCGTGATATTTGTTATCATCAAATGAGTGAGAAAAAACTAGCAAAAATTAGCCGTAAATTAGGCCTGTCAGAGAGTCAACAAGCTGATATTAAAGTGCTGAGAAATGAAGAAAAAGCGCAAATTGAAGCCTTAAAACCGGCAATGAAAGCTTTTAGAGAGCAAGTTAAAACACTAATGTCTGCTGAGAGTTTTGATGAAGAAGCTTTTGTGCAATTACAGGCTAGTAATCAGGATGTTTTCGCTGCAATGGCATTGATTAAAGCAAAAAGTAAGTTTGCTATGAAAAGTGTGTTAACACAGGAGCAATTAGCAAAATTTCGTTCTATGAAACATAAACGTTCTCGTCGTTAATTAAAAACTGCTGTCAGTGCATTTGGTGATAGGTATAAAAAATCCGATTTAACATCGGATTTTTTTGTGCTAAAAATTTCTGCTAATTTGACTCATTCTGTTGGAATTACCTTACCAATATAAGGAAGGTGACGATACTTTTGAGCATAATCAATACCAACACCTACGACAAATTCATCAGGTATTTCAAAACCAACCCATTTAACCGCAACATCTTCTTCACGGCGAGTAGGTTTATCTAATAAAGTACATATTTGAATGGAATTGGGCTCACGAAGACTTAATATTTGTAATACTTTACTTAGCGTATTCCCGGTATCAATAATATCTTCTACTAACAAAACATCTTTGCCTTCAATTGCATCATCAAGGTCTTTTAATATATGCACATCGCGAGAGCTCTCCATGTTATTGCCATAGCTTGATGCTGTCATAAAGTCTACACTGTGGTTGACCTTAATAACTCTTGCCAAGTCAGCCATAAAAACAAATGAGCCGCGCAGTAAACCAACCATAACTAAGTTATCGCTGTTTTTATAATGCTCACTAATTTGTTGTCCTAATTGCTCTACCCGTGTTTTAATTTTCTCTTCTGAGATCATAACTTCAATAGTATGTTTCATTGTTCTCTCTTTTTATTCGATCGTAAATAATGGTAATGAGTAGTTAAAATAACATTAAGGCAAAAAAGCCTTTGCGATCAAAGGCTTTTTACTAATACAGAATTAATGTCTAACCCATATGGAGTTAATTTAAGAAAATGAACTTAGCAATAAATAACACAGTTAATGCCCAAACACCGTTAGATACTTGACTCGATTTTCCTGAGCCAACTTTTAATATGGTGTAAGTGATGAAGCCAAAAGCTATACCATTTGCAATGGAGAAAGTGAATGCCATCATCACCGTTGTACATACGGCAGGCGCATATTCAGTTAAGTCGTCCCAATCCAAGCCTCTAAGTGAGCTCATCATTAACATGGCAACATAAATAAGTGCGCCATCAACAGCAAAACCAGGCAACATTTGTGCTAGTGGTAAGAAAAACACCCCTGCAGCAAACAATAAGCCGATAGTGACGGCTGTAAGGCCAGTACGCCCACCTACAGCAACACCTGCAGCAGACTCAACATAAGAGGTTACTGGAGGACAACCAAAAGCAGTACCGATAACAGATGAAACGGAGTCTGCCTTTAACGACTTACTTAAACCTTCAATTTTACCATTTTCATCTTGCAGGTTAGCACGCTCAGCAACACCCATTAAGGTACCTGCCGTGTCGAAGATATTCACAAATAAGAAAGTTACAATGACAGGAATTAAAGCGACTTCAAAAGCACCAACAATATCTGCTTTCCATAAAATGGGCTCAAGCGCAGAAAACTCTGGGATGGCAAGTAAACCTTTATAGGCAACAAAACCAGATGATGGGGCAAATGATTTAGCCGCTTCTGCAACAACGAAGAAGTCAGTTGGGAGTATCCAAGTCATTGCAAAGGCAATAAAGGTCGTTGCAGCTATACCTATTAATACAGCACCAAAAACTTTACGGTAGCTTAAAATAGCTATCAATAAAAAGCTCAAGAAACCTAATGCCGGAGCTTCAGGACCAAATTGACCAAAACCAAAGTGAGTTAAATCGGCTAATGCAACAACATTATCAGGGTTAGCAACAACAATACCGGTAAAACGTAATCCAATGAAACCAAGGAAAAGTCCAACACCTGCAGTCATAGCAAGTCGTAAACTCATGGGGATACTATCTAGCATCCACTCCCTAAGTCGAGTAACACTCATCAAGACGAAAATAACACCAGAAAGGAATACTGCACCTAAGGCAACTTGCCAACTGTAACCCATGGAGCCAACGACGGAGAAAGTGAAAAAGGCGTTTAATCCCATGCCAGGTGCTAGGCCTACTGGCCAGTTAGCGTACATCCCCATTAAAATGGTTGCAATGGCTGCACCTAAACATGTTGCAAGAAATAACCCATCAAATGGCATGCCTGTTTTAGACATAATAATAGGGTTTAAAAACATAATATACGACATAGTCACGAAGGTGGTAAGCCCGGCCATGAGTTCTGTTTTTATCGTGGTATCATGTTGTGATAGTTTAAAAAGACGTTCTAATAGACCGACGCCTTCATTTGGCTCTACAGCTTGATTTTCTTGAGATTTGCTAACCTGTTCCATAACTACAGTTCTCTAGTTGATTTATATTTAAGGTCGTTTATTTGTGTTTTTTTAAGTTTGACCTGCTTGTAATAATTTTAAAACTTAACTTTTTCGTCGCTACTCTATCAATAAAGTTGATAATGTCAGCGATTGCTCATTTGTTGAAAGAGGCTGTAATGCATCTAACCTCTGTGAAGCTAATTTATTAAGACATAAATACAAAGCAAAGTTAACAAGTAAAACACTTTGTCAATTCCGTATAGTGAAACCTGGGTAGAGTTTAAGATATGTAATATATCCTATAAAACTAAGGGTAACGAGAGAGAACGGTGAAAGGGATAATGCTTAAATTTTGCACCGTAAGACCTTGTTAGCCTTAATTATAAGTAATCTATCAGTATCAGTACAGCTTCCTGAATCGTTTTGCTTTACTAATGTCTTTATTGGTATTAAATCTGCTTACCTAATGAACAGTGCTGTTTATCTAATGAACAACATAGTAATCCTATACCTAAAACAGAAAACTTGTCAATAGTGTCAAGAAATGGTTTTATAGTGTAAAATCTGTATCTGGTTCTCTTGAGAATCTTGAACAATATTTAATAATGCTCAACTGAATATTATTTTTCTGGCGCCTGTTATTTCGACCAAGATATCAAAAATGCGATATCCAAGACTTGACTCATATTGCCACTAACAAACATTTAAATTAGGTAGCCATGCTTTCTTTATCACATTTTAATCGACAAACTATTAAAGGCGATATTTTTGGTGCGTTGACATCAACAATCGTTGCTTTACCTTTTGCGTTAGCTTTCGGCGTTACTTCTGGCGCAGGGGCAAGTGCTGGTATTTATTGTGCCATTCTAACGGGCTTATTCGCGTCTTTATTTGGTGGTACAAATCAACAGATCTCTGGCCCAAACACTGGCTTAACCGTTGCCATGGTTGCCATATTGACTAGTTTTGTTGCGCAATCTCCTGATAATGGCATTGCAGCGGCATTTACTGTGGTGAGTTTAGCTGGATTATTCCAAATGCTCTTTGGTATATTTAAGTTAGGAAAATATTTTATTCTCGTTTCATACCCTGTTATTTCGGGGTTTACCTCGGGAATAGGTGTATTAATAATCCTTTCACAACTTGAGCCTTTATTTGGTCATTCGCTTTCTGATATACCTTTCTCATTAACTACGATATCAAGTAGCAATACATTGTTAGGATTGTCATGTTTAGTCATACTTTTTTTATGGCCACAAAAGTATAGTCGAATAGTACCTGCAAGTATTATTGCCGTAGCGGGGGCAACCTTATTTTATGTTTTAACGGGGGCTGAAATGCCTGTTGTTGGTGCAATTTCCAGCGAACTACCTTCATTTAGTTTACCTATCTGGGATAGTGCCTTAGCCAGTGAAATGATTAAATCGGCATTACTGATCGCGACATTAAGCACGTTAGACTCATTAATGACTTCGTTAACGGTTGATAGTATTACTAATGAATTGCATGACTCTGACCAAGAGCTTGTTGGCCAAGGTATTGGTAATATTGTTGCCGGTTTGTTCGGGGCATTGCCAGGTGGCGGTGCGACTATGCGTACGGTTACCAATTTAAGGGCTGGAGGCACGACACCATTATCAGGTATTCTCCATGCAATCTTTATACTAGCCATTGTTTTATGGGCCGGAGAATACACTGCCTATATTCCTGTTGCTGTACTTGCAGCGATTTTAACGCATGTTGGTATTAGCATAATTGATTGGAACTTCCTTAAGCGATTGCATCAAGTTCCGCTGTTTAGTGCTGGCTTGATGCTCTCAACCTTGGTGATGTCAGTTGCTTTCGACTTAGTCACAGCGGTATTAGTGGGGGTATTTATAGCAAACTTAGTGACCATTCGCCGTTTATCAGAAATACAGCTTGATAATATTAAGTTGTGCACGGCTAATGAAGCTGAGCATCTATCATCGGCTGAAAAGCAATTATTAGCATCAATGGATGATAGGGTGTTACTACTGAATATCTCTGGACCGATAGGGTTTGGTGTCGCACGAGGCTTAAAACAAAGTGTTTCTGAGTCGGATAAAAATAAAACCTTGCTGATCGATTTAACTGATGCTCGCTTTGTAGGTATTACCAGTACTATAGCTATTGAAGAGATTATTGTTAGTTATCAAAACCAAGGAAGAGACATCTTATTGTCAAGTGTTTGCCAACGTGTAATAGAAGATTTTAATAAGTTGAAGTTGCTTGATAAAATCCCCAAAGAACACATATTTACTACTCGACTGGACGCGCTTACTTACTTAAAGGGATAAAAGACTAAACAAAGTTCAAAAAGATATTATACGGGAATAAGTTGTACTGAGTATGAGCTTAATAGTTTTTACTTAGTAACAGCTAAAACGGTAGCAAAACACAAAAATAACGATGCAGTTACTTTGCTTAATAGGCCACTGTTAAGCATAGGCTGTAATTTATTTTTGAAGTTATATCCAGCTAGTGCATAAGCAAAGGTGAAGATAAAAGCATTGCTTAAACTTGTGATTGTTAGTATGAAAAATTGCGGCAACAGTGGTTGTTCAGCTTGAATAAACTGCGGAAATAGCGCGGTAAAAAAGACTAATGCTTTGGGGTTACTTAATCCTAATATTAAGCTTTTACGGTATAAGCTGAAACCAGAGGGCATATCGCGCGGTTCATTCAATAAAGACCAAGTCCCTTTGTTTTGCCAAATGGCATAACTGATATATAACAAATACAAAATACCAAGGTATTTGATCAGCAAAAATGTGGTTTTTGAAGCAATAATGAGACTGCCAAGACCTGAGGCTGAAATGGTCGCTAAAATTAAAATGGCACAAACATGCCCAAGCACGCCTGAAAGTGCTTTTTTACGACCAAAATTGATGCCGTTAGCTGCTGCTAATACCACCGAAGGTCCGACACTGATTGATGCAATGATAGAAATGCTAAGATAGATTAAGTAAGTAGAGATTTCCATGGAGAGCCAAAAGCGTTACTGATATTTAAAGGCGCCGATGATAATCTCTTCCCGTGATAAAGCAAGGTTAACTTGTTCTATTTTTATCGGGCATAGCGAGGGAGATCATTTTTAATGACTTGATTAATTTTAGTGCTTTCTCATTTTGAGCCGTATTTCAGCATACCTATAAGTATATTTACGCTAAAAATAGCTTATTAGTCACTTTATTTCATTATTGTGTGATTATTAGTTAATTAACCCAAGACTATTGCCGTAAAAAATCCGATAATTAGCACCATTAGAACCAATCTTTTGATTGGCAGCATACAACTTCGGAATTATATCAATGGAAATCAAAGTTAACTTTCTCGACAACCTCAGACTTGAAGCCAAGTTTGATGATTTTACTGTCATCGCTGATCAGCCTATTCGTTATAAAGGTGACGGCTCAGCACCAGGTCCTTTTGATTACTTCCTAGCATCTTCTGCTATGTGTGCGGCGTACTTTGTCAAAGTTTATTGTAATTCTCGAGATATCCCAACGGACAATATTCGTTTATCACAAAATAATATTGTTGACCCAGAAAATAGATATAATCAGATTTTTCAAATTCAGGTTGAATTACCAGAGAGTATTTCTGATAAAGACAAACAAGGTATTTTACGCTCTATCGACCGCTGTACCGTGAAAAAGGTAGTACAGCAGGGACCTGAGTTTAAAGTTGAGGCTGTTGAAAGTCTTGAAGAAGATGCCCAAGCAATGTTGATGCAACAGCCAGCAGACGGCGCTAGCACCTTTATTCTAGGCAAAGATTTACCACTAGAAGAAACCATCGCCAATATGTCAGGTCTTTTGGCTGATCTTGGTATGAA
>MAAC01020183.1_pt1 | contig 18456 bp, 14 predicted proteins | sample 1115981 | NCBI WGS metagenome assembly MAAC01 (sample SAMN04961126, study PRJNA320927) | seawater metagenome | isolation source: sample BD02T64 sea water enriched with oil for 64 days | place: USA:Gulf of Mexico | collected 2013-07-27
GTTGCGCAGAAAGTACATTCAAGGGCACAACCCACTTGTGATGAAACACATAAGGTGGCGCGATCATTTTCGGGGATCCACACGGTTTCAACTTCTTGACCACCTTCTAAAAGCAAAGCATATTTAATCGTGCCGTCTTTTGAAACTTGTTTTTTTGAGATTTCTGGCGCTTTAATTTCGCAATTTCGTTGTAATTTTTCTCTTAACTTTTTATTCAAGTTGGTCATTTGCTCAAAGTCTGAATAACCGAAATGATAAATCCATTTCATTATTTGATCGGCTCGAAACGGTTTTTCACCGAGTTCAGCAAAGTATTCACGCATGCCTTGATGGTCAAAATTTAATAAATTAATCTTGCCACTTGTTCTGGCAACTTTTTTGACACTTTCTTCGGCGATAACTTCGCTCATACAACTAACTCTCACAATTTATACTGAAAAGAACAGGAAAAACACGGGTGCGAATTGTACACTTTTCAAGCGAATCCCGCAATTTTACCGTTAAGGTAAAAACACAAAAGGATTTTACTGATTGCTCAGTAAAACCCTTCAATTTTTGTAGATCAGAATTTATTCTGACAAATTAGCGTAATAAGCTATTCACTCTGAATAAACTACGCTCTACAAATTATCTAGTGCGTGAACATATCTCGTCATCAGAGAAGAAATAAGCAATTTCACGTGCAGCTGACTCTAAAGCATCGCTACCGTGAGCCGCATTTTCGTCAATGCTTTCGGCAAGATCAGCGCGGATTGTACCGGCTAATGCTTCCGCTGGGTTAGTAGCACCCATGATTTCACGGTTTTTAAGAACAGCGTTTTCGCCTTCTAATACTTGCACCATTACTGGGCCAGAAGTCATGAATTCAACTAAAGCGCCGAAAAAAGGACGTTCGCTATGTTCAGCATAAAAACCTTCCGCTTTTTCTTTGCTTAGGTGTAACATTTTAGATGCAACAATTTTAAGACCAGCAGTTTCAAAACGGTTGTAGATTTGACCAATAACATTTTTTGCTACTGCATCAGGTTTTACGATAGAAAAAGTACGTTCGATAGCCATGATAAGCCCTCTTTAATATAAAACAAAAGTAAGATGAATAAAATTGATAATTATATGACAATGTCAAAATTGGCGCGATTATAGACGAATATTAGCCAAAAGACTAATACTATCCAAAAGAGGCAAGTTCAAGGTGAACGTGCCTTTGTAGGGCATTGAAAATATTACTTTTCTTTTTTTAATTTGATAATCAAATCAATATGGGGGATCAACTCTTCAATTTCACCAAGATGATCCCTTAACGTTTGCCACTGTTCTAACTCTAACTTAGCGGAATCTAATATCGCTTGCTTTAATTCTTCAACCAGAGAATTTTCATCATCAGGCTCAATAAACTCATTGATGCGTAATAAGCTATCAATATCGTCTTGGCTGATTATATCTTCCTTTGTATTTACTTTAGCCATGATTTGCCCTCATTATGACTTGCTTTAATAGTCAAGTTTCATATTCAACAAGCTTATCAACTAATACGTCGGTATTGGCGATATTCAGCTTGCCAAAAGTTTCGCTCAATTTTAGCCTTCAATTCTTCATCTGATAGCGCCAACGCTAGCTTTTCATCAAAAGCCACCTTAGCAATGGCAAAGGCAATGTCTTTACTTAATTGTGCTATGCCTGTTAATGGTGGCAGCAACTGTCCTTCACCCGTATTCGCTAAGGGTGATGCCGCAGCGAGTGTTTCACTGGCAACTTGCAGCATTTTATCGGTAATACGATTAATATTAGCTGAAACAACACCAAGACCAATACCTGGGAAAATATAACTATTATTACATTGGGCGATAGGAAAGCTTTTGCCTTGATATTCAACAGCATCAAATGGGCTGCCCGTGGCCATAATAACTTGCCCCTGCGTCCAATTGATCACTTGGTTGGGGGTGGCTTCCACTTGCCTTGACGGATTACTTAAGGGAAAAATGATCGGCATAGCACAATGTTGCTTCATGGCTTTGATAACGTCTTCACTAAATAAACCCGTTTGACCTGAAACGCCGATAAGAATATCAGGTTTAGCACCATGCATGACCTCTAAAAGTGAGGCAAACTCATCATCAGTTTGCCATGATTCTAAGGCAATTTTACTTTGCACCAGCTTTTGTTGAAAATCTCTTAAACCTGTCATGCCTTGGGTCAGTAAGCCAAAACGGTCAACCATAAATACTTGGCTGCGCGCTTGTAATGGCGAAATGCCTTCGCTGACCATTTGAGTAATAATTTGCTCGGCAATACCACAGCCCGCAGAGCCTGCGCCAACAAAAGCCACCTTAAGTTGTGATAATTTAACGCCTCGACTTCGACATGCCGCCAGTAAAGTACCCACAGTTACTGACGCCGTACCTTGAATGTCATCATTAAAGCAACATATTTTCTCGCGATAACGGTTTAAAAGCGGCATGGCATTAGGTTGAGCAAAGTCTTCAAATTGCAACATAACATGGGGCCAACGACGCTTTATCGCGGTAATGAATAAGTCTAAAAACTCATCGTATTCTGCCTGACCAATGCGTTTATGTCGTGCGCCCATATACATGGGATCATCTAATAATTTTTGATTATTGGTGCCGACATCTAACATAACGGGCAAAGTATAAGCTGGGCTGATACCACCACACGCGGTATATAAAGACAATTTTCCAATAGGAATACCCATGCCGCCTATACCTTGATCGCCTAAGCCAAGAATACGTTCACCATCAGTCACAACAATCACTTTGACTTTGTTTTTAGTAGCATTACGTAAAATATCATCTATTTGATATCTATCTTCATAAGCAATGAATAAACCACGTGAGCTACGGTAAATATCTGAAAATTGTTCACAAGCATCTCCCACCGTTGGCGTGTAGATAATCGGCATCATTTCAGCTAAGTGGCTTTGCACTAATTTAAAAAATAAGGTTTCGTTGTTATCGTGAATAGCGCGTAAATAAATATGCTTGTTAATATTATTGTGAAAGCAACTATATTGGCGATAAGCTCGCGCTACTTGCTCATCAATGGTTTCATATCGAGGTGGTAACAAACCGGCTAAATTAAAATTAATACGCTCTTGTTCGTCAAAAGCGCTGCCTTTATTGAGTAGAGGAGTTTCTAGTAGTGTCGGACCCGCGTAAGGGATATATAAAGGGCGCTTGCTTTGAGGCATTGGTGTTGGCTGCTTATGCTAGTTGATATCAACATTATGAATAATGAAAATACACTGAATTAATAGATGGTTAGAGTATAGATGATATTTACAGCACAGCAAAGGCTATTAACAAAGCTAACAACGAAAACCACGGTGATTTTAGTGAAAGCAGATGATTGGTGATAACAGTTTAGTTCTAGCAGCTGATAGTGAGCAGCTTAATCAACTTCTTCAATCCAAGCGAGTTGGATTGCTTCAAGCACGCGTTCACCACAGTGGTTTGGATCATCATCAAAGCGCTCTAAATCCTGCACCCATTGCCTAAGCTCAGTAAAGTGTAGTTTCATTGGGTCAACATCTGGGTGTAGCTCGATTAAATCAAGCGCAATTTCTAATGAGTCAATCCACTTTAATCCTAATGATGCTGCCATAGCTTAGCCCGTTACTGAAATAATAAATGAAACCCAAAGTAGTCTATTACTAACATTAGTATAAGCCACAACAATAGCAACCTTGCCTTTTTACAAAAAGGGCAATCGGTGAACCACCACTGTTTTAACTGAGTAATAAAGGTAGTTTTATGCATTTTCAAGTTTAGTTAACGAAATAGTTTTTTTAATAGAGACTTATTTTCTACCGCTTTTGCTACAGTTGCAAGGTGAGTAGTTGAGTTTAAGGGTTTAAAACCGTCGATACCAATATAAGCTTGTTGCTTTTCTGCAAGTGCGCCCTGCCTTTCAAAATCAGCCGTAGCGGGATTAAAACGGTACTCTTTCGACCATTGAGTAATATTGGCGGTTAAGGAATTAATCGCATCAACCACAAATTTTGCTTCCGCATTGGTGGTGGTTGGGTGGAAAGAGGCACGGATCCAGCCAGGTTTTTCACAATAATCACCCTCATCAATTTGTTGAGTAATTTGTTGTGAAGTATCATGATCGACATTAAGCAATATATGGCCATAAGTACCCGCACACGAGCAGCCGCCACGCGTTTGAATACCAAATTTGTCGTTAAGCAAACGTACCACTAGGTTGTAATGCACATTAGTGATGTAAAATGACACTATGGCTAATCGATTGGTAACACTTGGCTCAAGCATATTAACTTGCGGGTTTTTACTCAACTCCCCCATAATAAAGTCGGTTAATTCTTGCTCACGCGCAGCAATATTAGCGGTGCCCATGGCATCTTTTACTTTAATGGCTAATGCCGTGCGAATACATTGTAAAAAACCGGGGGTGCCACCATCTTCACGTACTTCAATATTGTTGAAAAAACTATGTTCACCCCAAGGATTTGTCCAAGTAACCGTGCCGCCGCCCGGATGATCCGGCACTTTATTTTTATAGAGGCTTTTATTAAATATCAACACCCCTGAACTGCCTGGGCCACCAAGAAATTTGTGTGGCGAAAAGAAAATAGCGTCAAGTGCTTGCGCTTTATTTACTGGGTGCATATCAATATCAACATAAGGTGCAGAGCAGGCAAAGTCGATAAAGCATAAACCGTCATGTTGATGCATAACCTCAGCTAATTGATGATAAGGGGTTTTAATACCAGTTACATTTGAGCAAGCGGTAAAAGAACCTATTTTCACTTTGCGATCTTTATATTGCGTTAATAGCTCTGCCAAGTGCTCTAAACAAGGTAAGCCATTTTCATCACTGGCAACAATTTCTAAGCTAACATCGCACTCATACCAAGTGGTTTGATTAGAATGATGCTCCATCTGGGTGATAAAAACGACGGGTTTATCTTCATCACTAAAGTTCACTTGCTTTGCCATGCGCTCAGGAATACGCAATCCTAAAATACGCTGAAATTTATTAACCACATCCGTCATGCCTGCACCTGAGGTGATTAAAATGTCATTCTCACAGGCATTGACATGATGTTTGATCACTTTTTGCGCATCATGATAGGCATGAGTCATTGTGCTGCCCGTTAAATTAGTTTCGGTGTGCGTATTGGCAACATAAGGGCCCAATGTATGGCTGATATAAGTTTCTATCGGCTGATATAAACGCCCACTTGCCGTCCAGTCAGCATAGATAATAGTTTGTTGCTTGCCGTTAATGTTGTGCTCAAGATCATGGCCGATGATATGCGCTCGAAAGGGTGAAAAGTATTGCTCCAACGACATAGTATTATCCTATTATGTAAACGTAGGTGGCTTAATTTAAAACAAAAGCTAAAAGCGCGAATAAACTCCCGCCTACCTATTAAATATCAGCAAGAGGTAATGGCAACTCAGTAGAGCGCTTTATCTCTTCCATGGCAAAACTAGAGGTAACATCGGTTAAGCTAGTCGCTTGAATAAAGCGTTGATAGAAGGCATCGTAACTGGCGATATCTTTAACCACAACACGCAGCAAGTAATCATATTCACCACTCATGCGATAAAAGTCGACTACTTCAGGGAATGCCGAAACCGTGGTCGAAAATTGTCTTAGCCAATCATTGTCATGCTTACTGGTTTTCACTTGCACAAACACCGATACGCTTAAGTCTAATAATTTAGCATCCAGCAAAGCAACTTTGCCTTTGATAATGCCACTCTTCTCTAGTTTTTGTAGACGACGCCAACAGGGGGTTTTGGTTAATCCAACACGTTTGGCTAACTCGTCGATGGCAATACTAGCATCACGCTGTAAAATAGCAATAAGCCGCAAATCTATATCATTTAAGTGCATTTTGTTTTATTTATTGTTAGTTATTTAGAATAAAATACTCACAACAAATTTAAAAAGCAACTATTCAGGAAAGTCATCTTCAAAAATGACTGCATTGCGAAATTTTGTTTTTGAAAAAAGCACTAAAATAATTGAAAAAAGTACTAAAAACGCGAATAAATACCCGCCTAGGCATAAAATATAGAAAGATAATCGGCTATAAAGCAAAAAACTCGCCGTAGCGAGTTTTTTAAAAATAACTATGTTTCATCTAGTTTGTGATGGGAAAGCCTCGATCACGCATTAATGCCTTCACATCAGCATCGCGACCTCTAAAAGCGCGATAAGCCTCAGCGGGATCAACGGCATTACGAACACTGAATAAATGTTCCACTAATTTAGCTGCCACGTCTTTATCATAAAAGCCGCCTTTCGACTCAGCAAAAGCTTCCGCAGCATCTGCCGTTAAAACTTCAGCCCACATATAGCCGTAGTAGCTTGATGCATAACCTTCACTGCTAAAAATATGACCAAATTGTGTTGAGCGATGACGCATCACTACTTGCTCTGGCATATTTAAGGTCGCTAAAGTGTCACGCTCAAATTTTTGCGCATCAATACCCGTCGGATCTACCGTGTGGAACTTCATATCAACTAATGCCGATGCTAAGTATTCCGTGGTTTTAAAGCCTTGATTAAACGTGGCTGCCTGCTTAATTTTAGCAATTAAATCAGTTGGCATAGGCTTACCCGTTTGGTAATGCACTAAATAATTATTGATAACATCATCTGTCGCCAACCAATGCTCTAACAATTGCGACTGAAATTCAGTGTAATCACGCACACCACCATTAAGCGTTGGATAAGCAACTTTTGATGACAAAAAGTGTAAGGCATGACCAAATTCATGGAAGTATGTTTCTGCATCAGACCATGAAATCAAAGTTGGTTGACCATCAACGCCTTTACTGAAATTAGAATTGTTTGATGACAATACATTTTTCTTACCATCAAAGGTAGTGTAGCTACGATAAGTGGTTGCCCATGCGCCAGAGCGTTTACCTTTGCGTGCAAAGGGGTCTAAGTACCATAAACCAATATGCTGATGTGACGTTTTATCGGTAACTTCCCAGACACGAACATCGGCATTAAATACCGGGACTGAGCCATCGGTAATTTCCGTAAACTCAAAATTAAATAAGCGACCCGCAACATAAAACATCGCTTCACGTAATTTATTTAATTGTAAGTATTGTTTTACTTCATCAGAGTCTAAGTTGTATTTGTCTTTACGCACCTTTTCGGCATAAAAGCGGTAATCCCAGGGTTCAATTTTCTCGATGCCATCTTGTGCTTTACCAATAACAAGCATATCGGCCACTTCTTCATCAACACGCGCGATAGCCGCAGGCCAAACACCTTCCATTAACTTAATAGCATTTTCAGGTGACTTAGCCATTCGGTCTTCTAAACGCCAAGAGGCATAATTTTTATAGCCGAGTAAACCGACACGTTCATGACGAAGTTGTAAAATTTCAGCAATAATGGCGTTGTTATCAAATTCATCACCATTGTTGCCACGGTTATAGTAACTATGCCAAACTTGTTGGCGAAGCTTACGCTCAGTTGAATAAGTTAAGAATGGGTCCATTGATGAACGAGTATTGGTAATGGCATACTCACCTTTGTGCTCACGATCTTCTGCAGCAGAAGCCGCAGCAGCGATAATCGATTCAGTTAAGCCGCCAAGTTGCTCTTTTGTTAAATACAACACATAGCTTTCTTCATCCGCTAAAACGTTATTGCCAAATTTGGTGTGCAGCTCTGCTAAACGTTGATTAATTTCAGCATAACGCTTTTTGTCTTTTGCATTTAAAGTGGCGCCATTGCGAGCAAAACCATTGTAGGTTAATTGCACTAAACGCTGTTGCTCTGGGCTTAACACTTTAACTTCATCACTGTTATAAACCGCTTGCACACGAGCAAATAACGCGGCATTTTGATTTATTTTAGAGAAGAAAGCGGAGAGTTTTGGTGCCATTTCAGCCTGTATTTGACGAAATTGTGGCGAAGATTGGTTTGATCTCCAAATACCCCAATAAGTAAAAACACGCGCTAAGTCATAGCCCGTTTTTTCCATAGCAACAATGGTGTTTTCAAATGTTGCTACTGCTGGGTTATTGGCAATAGCATCAATTTCAGTTAAATTAGTCTGCATACCTTGCTCAATCGCAGGGATCAAACCGTCTAGCGTCACCTGATCAAATGCTGGCACCCCTTGATAAGGCCCTTGCCATTTAGCTAAAAGCAGTGCTTTAGACTTAGCAATCTTAGCTTGCTCTACTTGAGCTGTTTCAGTGCTAATATTTTTAACGGCGCTAGCGTCTGCGACACTGATGGCCTTATCTGACCCACAACCCATTAATATACTAGATATTAAGAAAGCGTTGAAAAACTGTTGTTTCATTTTATTAATCTCTGACTTGTTTCAATAGTGAATTTTATTTTTATAAAAGCTGATGGTAATAACATCAATTGTGCTATCAATTTACGTTATCAATTGCGCTGTTAGTTAATTTAGATCTAAAGATACAGAAATAAATAACAGAGCTTTCATAAGATAACATCATATTAACAAGTTTTTTTCAATGGTGAAATATAGCGGTCAGTCATTCAGCGTTAATTATCGACCATTGGCCTTATTTTTCTCCTGTAAGGTATGAAGGGCCTGCGGTGAAGCATCGCGACTCGGTGGTGAGCTATTACTTTTTTCTTCGGTTAAAAACAAAAAAGACCAACAATTTCAATGAAACTGTCGGTCAAAAAAAGGAGTGTGTTGAAATATCTCCTAAGCAACTTGGTCAGGGGTAACCAGCGGTCTAACTTTTACTTGTGGCTAAAAAAGACGTTAATTCTTGTTGGCTTACTGATGAGTCGGCATTGCTATCAATTTTTTTAAATGATGTTACTAGCACTTGGTTGTTACTCGCCATTACTTCTTCTAGGCTAAGTAAACCATTCTTATCAGTATCTATAGCGTTAAAAGCAATTTTATCTATTTTTTGTTTTGACTGGTCAATAGCAGCTACTTCAATGAAAGACTCATTAGCAATAGCTGAATCATTGGCATTGACAATGAACGAGGCAGTTATAGCAGTAAAAACCATAACACTAACTTTTGTTAAACTAATATTTTTCATGGGTATTCCTTTGTTTGTAATTAAATAGCTTAGTTATTTAGGGTATAAATTAGAACTATCACTTACTTCCGTGACAATCTAACCTGATATAGCACAAGCTATGCCAAAAACATAACAGACTGATTTTATTAACATAAATAACAGTATGCGATAAAACATCAAACAAAGTGTCGCCAATGAACGACGATAAAATAGTTTTATAATTTATTCAACCGTAAAAGATCATCACAAAAAAAAATAAAAACTATAAATAACAAACAATTAAAAAACACCACTGTAAATAAACTATACTGTAGCCAAAAAGAGACACTGTTGTTTTTAACCCAGAATTATCTAAAAATAACCTTGTCTCGCATTTGTATTATATTCTCATTGTAAGGATCAAACATTACTGTGTTTACCAAATTACCTGCTACCTTTTCAGGGCAAATATTATTAGCCAAACTATCAATAAGATCGCTGACCTTATTGGGGTTTTCTTTGGTAGCAATTCCCTTAGTTATCGCTTTATTATTTAGCGCGAATAAATTAACTCAGCTCTCTAAGCAAAGTAGCATTGTTATTTTTGATGTTGCCCAGTTAGTACAGCTCAACCGAGAATTATCAGATGCACTAGTGAGTATTGAGCGCTCTGCCAGCCAATATTTAGTGCTAAAAGATAATGAATTACATCATTTATTTATCAAAAAACAACAAGCTTTAGCCGACATTATTTCAGCGGCTATAACTCAGCAAAAAGCACAGCAACAAAGCACAGCGCCTAAAAATAGCGAACTAAGCTCATTATTAAAACAGCTAGGCACAGGCAATAACCAAGTGAAGCAAATGCTCAATACTAGTAGCATAGACTCACTCTCGCTAGAGCAGCTACAGCAGCAATTCAAACAACTTTTCATTATCAGTAATAAAATAGAAAAACACAGCGATATCATTATTGCTGAACAAGCAAAAAATATTCATCAAACTGGTGAGCAAGTCAGTAACAATATTTTAAAAAGCTTGTATATAATTCCTATTACCGGCTTGATAGCTTTTATCTTTATTGTGCTGATCACTAAACCGCTAAAATTGCTTATCGAAAAAATACAACACCTTGAACAGGGTAACTTTGAACAAGAAATAACTTTTGAAGGCACGATTGAAGTAAAAGAGATTGCCGAAGCATTAGAGACTATGCGCAAACGTTTACATAGCTTGGAGTTGCAAAAATCTAGCTTTATTCGTCATATATCTCATGAGCTTAAAACGCCCTTAGCAGCAATACGAGAAGGCACTGAGTTGATTTACGACAACAGTGTCGGCTCACTAAATGATGAACAACAAGAAATTTGCCATATTATCAAAGACAGTGTTAATCGCTTACAACGACTTATTGAAGATTTGCTCGATTTTAATATCGTTCTCGACTCAACCAGCCTACAAGATGCTGAAAGAATTAATTTAAGTTTGCTTATTGATGCCGTTATTGAGCAAAGAAAATTGGAAATAAAGCGTAAGGATTTAACCATTGAAAATAGCAGTGAAACACTGTTTTTATACTGTAATGCTAAACAGCTTAGTGTAGTAGTAGAAAACTTACTTTCTAACGCCATCAAATATTCACCGCAAAATGCGAGCATCGCCATTGAATATACTGTTTTTGAAAGCCAGCTCAGTTTAGCGATTGCAGATCAAGGGCCAGGCATTAGTGACGAGCTTAAAGACAAAGTTTTTGATGCCTTTTACCAAGGTCCTCCTGCAAAAGATAGCCAAATTAAGGGCAGTGGCTTGGGGCTGACGATTGTTAAAGAACTCTTAATGCGCCTAAATGGTAATATTTTAATTACCAATAATAACGCAGCCATTAATGGCACCTGCATAACCATACAATTACCTAATGTGATAAAGGATGGTGTTCACTAATGAATTATTATAAAAATAATATCGCTTTTTTACCCATACTGCTTGTTTTACTACTGAGCGCCTGCCAAATACTGCCAAATCAAACAGAGCCCTTTAGCTATAGCCATTATTATCTTTGGTTAAAAACATTATCAACGGCTGAACTAACAACTGAAATTTCAACATTAAAACAATCAAGAGAAGTGCAAAAAGCTCAGGTTAGCGACAATAGTGATATTAAACTATTACTTCTTCATAGCTTACCTAACTCGCCAATATATCAGCCATATCGAGCTAAAACGTTATTAAATCAATACCCTTTGTCGGCAAATAATAGCGCAGCAAATGATAATTTAGCCCTAATGATATTATTAAAAGATCAATTAAATGCGCAATTACTATTGCTTGAAAAACATCAACAAGTAGATAGAAAAAATCAACGACAGCTAGGACAGCAAACAATATTGATACAGCAACTGAAAAAACAATTAACGCAACTTAAAAAAATTGAAAAGAATATTAATGAACATAAATAACCAACAAGCACTCAAATCAAAAATACTCATTGTTGATGACGATCCTAGCTTATTACGGCTACTCGGTATTCGTCTATCGGCTGCTGGCTACCAAGTTGAATCAGCGGCAAGTGCCAAAATAGCTTTAGGTATTTTACAAAGCTACCAGCCACAAGTCGTCATTAGTGATTTACGCATGGAAGGCATGGATGGCATGGCTTTATTTGAAGAAATAAGGCAACAACACCCTAACCTGCCCGTGGTAATAATGACGGCACACGGCACTATTCCTGATGCCATTAGCGCCACTAAACAAGGTGTTTTTAGTTTTTTAACCAAGCCTTTTGAGAGTCAAGAGCTATTAGAAACGGTACAACAGGCAATACGATTACAGCCCGCCAGCAGCGACGACTCAAGTCAAAACCAATGGCGTGAAAATATCATTAGTAGAAGCACGGTTATGGAGTCTTTACTACAACAGGCCAAGCAAGTTGCAAGCAGTGATTTTAGCTTACTTATTCATAGTCAAAGTGGCACAGGTAAAGAATTATTAGCCAAAGCTATTCATCATGCCAGCAATCGAAAAAACAAGCCGTTCACCGCCATTAATTGTGCCGCCGTACCCGAGCAATTGCTTGAGTCTGAACTATTCGGCCATTGTAAAGGGGCATTTACCGGGGCAGAAAAAAACCATCAAGGACTATTTCAAGCATCAGACGGTGGCACGCTATTTTTAGATGAAATAGGTGATATGCCGTTAAGCTTTCAAGTGAAGTTATTACGCGTGTTGCAAGAAAAAGAAGTGCGACCACTAGGTAGTACAAAGTCGATAAAAGTTGATGTCAGAATTATTTCTGCTACCCACAAAAACTTACAACATGCCATCAGAAACAATACCTTTCGAGAAGATCTTTATTATCGCCTCAATGTTGTCGAACTAGAGTTACCGCCACTAGCAGAGCGAAGAGAAGATATTCCGTTGTTAGTACAGTATTTTTTAAATCAAGCAGTCGTTAGCTCGCAAAAAGCAATGAAGAGTTTCAGCCAAGAAGCCATGGAGTTACTTATTAGCGCCTCTTGGCCGGGTAATATTAGGCAATTACAAAATGTGGTTGAGCAAAGTATTGCTCTTTGCAATGAGAATTTGATCGGTGCCACGCTAGTTAAAAATGCGCTGCGAGATAAAACAACGCAATTTCCATCATTTGTACAGGCAAGAGAACACTTTGAACGGGACTATTTAGCTAAATTACTCAAAATAACCTCTGGTAATGTATCTCAGGCAGCACGTATTGCGCAGCGTAACCGCACTGAATTTTATAAATTACTCAGTAAGCACCATCTAGTTGCTGAAAATTATCGAGAAGGATAGTTCACCGTTATGGCAAACTCAGCCCTTAACAACAGTAAGTGATTTGTAATTATTCACCATACCTAGCATTCACGTCATTCCAGTTATCTCTCGTCAACACCGTAGTCACTAAATCGGGGATGGAACCTCGTTATTTAAAACCCTAGACTCAGGACAATATGTTCCATGCATTGTCTTCTAAGTAACATAAACTTAATTATGCAATATCCATGTAGGAGCGGTTTTAACCGCGAAAATGGCTAAAGAGCTCGAGGATAAATCCTCTCCTACACAATCACCAACATGCACACGTACTACTAGTAGATGGTTGGCGCGGCCTCATTATCAAAAACAATAAACTTTGTCGAGCAAAATAAAGACGGATAATAAAACGGTATTGTGTAAAATTTATTGCTATTTATTGATCTATTTCGAGTATATTAACGCGCTATTTATTACAATGGCGCCGTTAACTCTAGTAACACCTTGTGTAACTATCCACCACCGAGTCTCTATGCTTCACAGAGGGCCCTTCGAGCCTACACAGAGGTTTTATTATTCTCGGTGTAGTGCGTAGCACCTCTGTGTTCTCTGTGGTAATACTTTTTAAGCTGAATAAATACCATCTCGTTAAGATAAGGCACACCCATGATGCAAATTACTGACTTGCAAAAAGAGCAAAAAATTACCCCGTTATTACGTTTAGGCTTTCGCCCCTTCTTTTTAAGTGGCGCTGCTTTTAGTGTTGTTGCCATAACGCTTTGGCTATTAATGTATAAAGGTACGGTCAGTTTATCTCCGTTAGGTGGTGGTTATTGGTGGCATATTCATGAAATGATTTTTGGTTTTGGCTGCGCCATCATTGCTGGTTTTTTATTAACCGCGGTACAAAACTGGACCGGTGCACGCGGCGCTCAAGGTTCAACATTGCTGGTTTTATTTTTACTCTGGCTAGCAGGCCGTGTCGTCGTGCTTTTTCCTAATATGTTAGGAGAACTATTAACCACACTGGTTGATTTAAGTTTTTTACCTACGGTTGCTTTTATTTTAGCCAAGCCTATTGTGGCCGTTAAACAATATCGCAATTTATTCTTTGTGCCCTTATTGCTTTTATTTACTTTTGCCAATGCCGAAATGCACCTTGCTATTTATTACCCTAACACCTTTACTACCACCTTTGCGGGTTATGCTGGCGTGATGTTAGTGACTTTTTTGATGTCGGTAATGGCAGGACGCGTTGTTCCTATGTTTACCGCCAATGGCACAAAAACACCGAAAGCAACACCACTACCTTGGTTAGATAAAATCACTAATGGCAGTTTAGCCGTTGCTATGTTGTCATTATTATTACAACCTGTGGTTGGCTTTTCTGAAAGCTTCTTCGGGGTGTTATTAATTATCGCCGGTATTTTCCAAACCATGCGCTGGTTAAGATGGCGACCATGGATCACATTAGGTGTGCCATTATTATGGTCTATTCATCTCTCTATTAAATTTATTGCTTATGGCTTAATTGTTTTAGGACTTAGCTATTTAATTGCTGAAATCCCCAGTAATCATATTTGGCACTTACTAACGGTTGGCGGCATGGGCGGATTAATATTAGCAATGATTTCTCGCGTGTCTCTAGGGCATACTGGTCGTCCGTTATCTCCACCAAAGGCCATGAGTTTTGCTTATATTTTTATCACGCTAGCGGCATTAGTTCGCGCACTTGGCCCGTGGGCATTGCCTGAAAAAACCTTGTTATTTATCGATATTAGCGGCACTTTTTGGTTATTCGCTTTTGGCATATTTGTGGTGACTTATGCGCCAATGTTAATGAGCGGAAGAAAAGATGGTAGACCGGGGTAAGGCAATTTAGAGAAATAAGTCACGTCACTGACTTATTTCTCAATGACCATAATATCTACTGACACAAATGCTTGAGTATTATTGAGTTATGTTGCTGAGATACATTACGGAGTTATGCTATTGAGCTATGCTACTGAATTACTGAGCTGTATTACTAAGCTGTATTACTGAGGTACATGGTTTAATTCATCATAGAGTATTTCAAATTGCTTAGTTAAATTATGTTTTGGAGCGAAGTGAATAAGCGGACAAGATTGCTGGTGGGATTCTTTCATTTTAACTGAGCTAGTCAACATTGATGTTAACACCGGGTAGCCAGCTTCAATCAACTCATTAACCAACTGCAATGGTAACTTTGCCCGAGGTTGAAATTGGTTAACAATGACCCCTTCTATGGCTAAATTTTCATTGTGATCTTCTTTAATTTCAAAAATCGCTGATGATACACTTTCTAATGAGCTTTTTGAGAAAGCATCACAATCAAAAGGAATAAGCACACTGTCGGTAGCAATAAGTGCGGATTTAGTATAAAAATTTAATGCTGGCGGCGTATCAATATATATTTCATCATAAAACTCTTCTAACGCTTTGAGCGCTTTTTTTAATGCGAAAATTTTATAACGAGATTCTAGTTTATGCTCTATTTCTGGTAATCGTTTACAGGCTGGCATAATAAATAAATTATCAAATTCTGTTTGAAAAACAAATTCATTAACGGGTTTCGCTACTTCAAAAAAACCAACTTTTTGATCTAAATAATCAGCAATTGAGCAATCATATTCTGCATCACCAAGTAAGTATTGCGTAGAATTTGCTTGAGTATCAAGGTCTATAACTAAAGTGCGCTTGCCTCTACTCGCACTAATCGCCGCTAAGTTACACGTTATACTCGTTTTTCCTACGCCACCTTTTTGATTAAAAACAACTCTACGCACATTAACACCTTACTCAGTAATTTCACTCTATGTCGTATGATGACACATAAAAACGCTTAAATATTGATAAAAAACAACAAAAAACACCAAAACCTTCTCTATTTGTAGAATTTAGCTGGAATAATTCAGTCATCACATAGGACATTTATTAACCTAAAAGCACCATTAAAACCCCTACAAACAACGCGAATAAATTCCCGCCTACAAGCTTATACCTAAAAATAACTATCTTTAATTTTTCCGTAATGAAAATAGCCCCATTGCCCTACTCTACGCAGAGGTGCAAGAGGAAATTTAGGAAGCGCGTTATTATACAAGGGTAGGTTTGGTAAAGGTTTTCCTGCTACTTTTTCGGCTAAGCGTTTTCCTGCCTGCACCGAAAAAGATACGCCACTGCCGCAATACCCCATGCTATAAAAAACATTATTTTCAGTGTTTTGATAAATATGGGGTAAATCGTCAAGCGCCATACAAATCCAACCTGACCAAGCGTAATCATAGTTAAGGGCTTGCAAGGCAGGAAAGCTGGTTTTCAGTACCGACAATAAGCGCTGGGCATAATAAGGATCATCGGCATTTTTTCCGGTGATTGCCCCTCTTCCGCCAAATAAAATGCGATTATCAGGTAGCTTTCGATAATAGTATTTAAGCGCTCGCGTATCCATCACCACATTACTAGTTAAAAAATTACACGCTACCAATTGCTCAGCGGATAGCGGCGCTGTCACTATAATTTGCGAGAGTACGGGTAAGGTTCTGTTGGTCACTAAAGGATGAAAACCTTTAGGCGTATAACCATTAGTGGCAATCACTACTTTTTTCGCGGTTACTGTACCTTTAGGAGTCGCAAGTAAAATACTATGCTTTGCCTTATTATCCACAAAACTTACAGGTGTTGCAGTATGCACCTTCACCCCTGCTTGACGGGCTAATCTTTGATAACCCCAAGCGAGTTTTAGTGGGTTTAAACCAAAGCCGTCTTGATAACGAATAGCGCCATAAGCATTTTCATCTGCCATATAGTTTTGATGTAATTCGTGCTTTGATAAGACTTGTACATCGTAACCAAACATTTTTTGCTGTAAATTGGCTTGCGCTTGCAGCGCTTTAAACATAGTTGGTTTATGGGCAACCTTGATATAACCTGACTCTTGCTGATCGCAATCAATACCTTCGCTAATTAAACTATTAACGGTATCAACCCCAGCACACATCTCATGATAAATGCCACGCATGACTTCCTCACCCCACTGCTTTTGCATAGTGGCATAAGGTTTTCGTCCTGATGATTTTAAAATAAAGCCGGCATTCCTGCCGCTACAGCCCCATGCGGCTTGGTTGGCCTCAAATACATGCGCTTTAATACCATGCTCACGCGCCAAATGTAAGGCGCAAGAAAGTCCAGTATAGCCCGCGCCAATAATAGCAACATCAATATCAATGTCTTGCGCAAGTTGACCCTCATCTTTTGGCTTGTTTTCGCTATTCGCGCTAGAAATATCTGCCCAGTAACTACTTGGATATTCAATACCACAACCAGGTGAATTATCTAACATAGGATCGTACATGCTATTACCTCAATTTCTTTGCGTGTTTCATAGACATTCATTAGCTAACGCTTTATTCTTGCTAAAGAATTTCATTATTATATTACTTTATCTAGGGAACTAAAGCATGAAAAAGCTTTATCTTATACTTGCTTCATTGCTGACGCTTTTACTTATTGGCTGTAATGGCCATAACGAAGATAGCTCCGACAGCTCATCTCAAATTGTTACCAATATTGAACTGTCACTGTTAGACAGTGCCGGTAACGCGAAGCAAAGCTATGCGAAAGATGAAACAATTACCTTACAAGCCAAGGTGACTGATGAAAATAATGCCATCATAGTCAATAAAGCGGTCAGCTTTTCCGCATCAATTGGCTCATTAGCGATTGCCTCAAAACTGACTAATAGTGAAGGTTTGGCTATTGTTTATGTGACTAACGAGTCACTGTCATTAGGGGCAGGCACTGCCGATGCCAGCATAGGAGAAATAACAGCTTCCGCTATTGACTATGAATTTACCGAATCAGATATTACTGATTCGCCACTGAGTTTAAGCACGGTAATGACTTTAGACGGTGAGTCAGTAAATCAATTTAAAAGCAACCAAGAAGTACAAATAACCAGCACACTAACCGATGCTAACGGTCAAGCTATTGCCAATAAAATAATCACCTTTACTGCTGACATAGGTACGTTTAGTACCAATACTGTTTTAACCAACAGCCAAGGCGTAGGCAACGTTACCTTAACGGGTAGTGACGGCACTATTGGTGCGGGCGTGTTAACCAGTAGTTATGCCTTAAATGACAATACTAATATAAATAGCACCCTCAATTATCAAATTTTATCTGCCGACGCTATTGTCAACAGTGATATTCGTTTAGGTTATTTTGACGAAAATAATAGTTTTGTTGCAGGCGAAATTGAATTATCAATAGCGAGTGCTAGCATTAGCGCAGGGGGCACCTTAGGGTTAAGTGTTGATTTGGTTGATGAAAATGAAACGTTAATTACCACGCCAATTGCCGTTACTTTTACCTCTAATTGCGTACAAAACGGTAATGCCAGCATTGATGAATCAGTATTAAGCATTAACGGCACAGCCAATTCAACCTTTGCTGATATAAGTTGTGCTGGCACAACGGGCACGGATGATGTGTTATTAGCAAGTGTTGCCGTGAATAATATTACTAGCACTGCCAACAAAACAATCACTATTAATGGTGAGCAGCTAGGTTCAATTGAATTTATTTCTGCCGAGCCAACGTCTATCGTGCTTAAAGGTACAGGCGGCCAAAACCAGCA
>MAAC01018014.1_pt1 | contig 18445 bp, 15 predicted proteins | sample 1115981 | NCBI WGS metagenome assembly MAAC01 (sample SAMN04961126, study PRJNA320927) | seawater metagenome | isolation source: sample BD02T64 sea water enriched with oil for 64 days | place: USA:Gulf of Mexico | collected 2013-07-27
GTCGGCTAGTTAACTCCCGTCTATATATCTAAGGCGCGGTTGTTCGCCTTAGATATTAGGGACTCAAGTAGGGATATTGGTATATCCTCAGGCCAGAGTGTTGAGTTCATTTTGAACGCGGATCCATTTTAAGAAAGCACGCAAGTGGTTAGAAATCAGGCCTTGTTTGTAGACGAGATGGTATCCTGTCTGTTCACCGCTTGTCAGGGAAAATAACTCAATCAAGCGACCATTTTCTATGTCTTCACTTACCCAGTTTGAGGGCAGGACACCAACGCCCTGACCGTCTCGAATGGCATCGCGCGTAAGGTAACTTGATAGATGTATCTTGGCGCTGTGCTTTGAAAATTCAATTCCATGGTGTTTGAGCCAATGGTTCCATTCCGAGTGTCGATCATCAATATCGCAAACCCAGGGAAGCTTGGTGATATCATGCGGTTCTTTGATCGACACGCCTTTTAAAAGTGTTGGCGCAACGACGATAGATGCATAGCTCTGCATTAACTTTTCGACTTCAAAGCCTGCCCAATCACCATTTCCATAGCGAATAGCGAGATCGTATTCTTCTCTTCGAAGATCAACGACATCACTGTTGGCATTGAGGAGGATTTCGATATCGGGATGTTTTTTTCGAAAATCGCCAAGTCGTGGCATAAGCCAAAAATTGACAAAGGTCGGTGTCATGGTAACGCGTAGTGGACGCTCATCTGTATTGCTTTTGAGATCGTTTACGGCGTCGTCGATAATATCGAAACTCTTGCTTAGCTCAGCGCCCAGCTGCTGACCGGCCTCTGTTGGTGCAACTCCACGCCCCTCACGGCGAGACAGGGTAATGCCAAACCATTCTTCCAGCCGCTTTATTTGCTGTGCCACAGCGGCATGGGTCACGTTCAGCTCTTTTGCAGCATGGGTAAGATTGTTGTGCCGAAAAACAGCTTCAAAGGCCCTTAGACTGGATAGGGAAGGAAAGTTACGCATTACAATATGTAAGGTGAGCTAACATTAATGAATTTTTCCTAAATTGATAAAAACCATAAAGCCGCTGATATTTATGAGAGTAATTCCATGAAAGGAACAAGGCAATGATAAATATTTTAGGCGAATCTTACATTTTGGCAACGCGGTTGGATAATCGTGATAACCTGAGTTTCGAAATTGAAACAGCATCAAGCCGACGGTTCAAGGGGGCAAGGTTGGATCGAGAAATCAGTGAGCCCAGGGTAAGAAGGGGCCGTATATTACACTTGCATCGTTTGTTTCATTGGGCCCGAGCACTATTGCCCTCACAAGCATTAGAAACAGATGGTTTTCCCAGAGGGCCACATGCTTAAACTTGATCGCCGCTTTAATTTTGAAGGACAGTCTGTTGCCTGGGGTGTTATGGGGCAAGGAGACCCACTGGTTCTTATTCACGGGACACCCTTTTCATCTCAGGTATGGCGAAGGATTGCACCACTTCTCGCAAGCAAATGGCAGGTGTATTTCTTTGATTTGATTGGCTATGGGCAATCAGAAAAACACGCAGGTCAGGATGTTTCTCTCGCCGTGCAAAATCAAGTGCTCACGGCGTTAATGCATGAATGGCAACTTTCTCAGCCGGCTGTGTTATGCCATGACTTTGGAGGTGCGACTGCACTACGGGCTTATTATCTGAACAAGCTCAGATACTCAAAATTAACAATGATCGATCCTGTGGCTCTTGCTCCTTGGGGATCTCCCTTTGTGCAACATGTCCGCAGTCATGAGGCTGCTTTTGCAAACATGCCAGACTATATGCATGCCGCATTGCTGCGTGTTTATTTACAGGGAGCTGCTTATAGGGAACTCGATGAAGACACCTTCGGGGTTTATATGGAGCCATGGCAAGGAGATACGGGCAAGCCTGCGTTTTATCGGCAAATTGCGCAAATGGATGAGGCGTATACTGATGAAATCTCTGGTTGCTATAAGCCAATGGATTGCCCTGTGAAAATTCTTTGGGGTCAAAAAGACAAATGGCTGCCGATATCTCAGGGAAACCAGTTGGCAGAAAAGCTGACAAGTGGAGAGATAATCGCCGTTTCGGGATCGGGCCATTTGATGCAGGAGGATCGTCCCGAAGCTATCCTCGCTGCAATGATGGACGATTTGTTGTAAGCCGTTCGGCGAGTTGTTTTCCTTATTGAGCCTGACGATGGATTGTTTTGGAACGGTGGGATCGCAAAATTTTTGCCGAGGCGGTGAGTGCCCCACCAACGATGAGAAGGCAGGCAATGGCGATAATCCAACTGGCTTCAGCTAATCCTGCTGATATCAATACCAGTGTGCTCAGCAGAGGCGCGGCATAGGAGATTGCACCGAGAACCTGTATGTCACCGTGTTTTGTCCCGTAATCCCAAACAAAGAAGGCAAGTCCAACCGGGCCAATGCCAAGGGCAATAATGGCTATCGATTGCGTGAGATCCGGTGTCACCCAGCTTTCGATAAACAGATGACATGCTAGTCCCAATAGGGCTGTTGCCCCACAGAAACCTGTTACAGCTTCACTCGGCACATGGCTGAATTTCCGGTTAAGAACAGAATAGCCTGACCAGGTGAGTGCACAGGCGATGGCAGCCAGATAGCCAGTGGTGTGTTCTGCATTTAGGGAGAGGGATTGCCCTTTGGTGACAATGAGGACAGCGCCAGCAAGCCCCAACAGGGTACCTGCGATATGAAACCAGTAGAGGCGCTCACCGGGTAAAAGGGCTGAAAAGAAGACGATCAGTAAAGGCCAGAGATAGGCGATAAGGCTGGCCTCAACGGGGGGCGCATTATGCAGGGCCAGGAAATAAAGAAAATGGTAGCCGAATAGGCCACCTACAGAGATAATCCAGACCAAGGGCCGTTGTTTCAACTTTGAAAGGCTTTCCTTTCCTTTGCGTGCAAGAACAATAAGGCCGGAGAAAAAGGCAATAGAGAACGACAGCGTTAGGAGCTGAAAGGTTGGGATGCCTTTTGCCCAGGTGGTAAAAAGAGCGAGTAGGGCCCATAGAAGAACGGCAATGCCGCCAATAAGAGTGGCCCGTAGTTTTAGAGAATGAGTGTCGGTCATGTGCGCTTATCCAGAGTTGATGCACGCAGTTTAAGCTCTTTGGTACCGAAGTCTTGCCCGCGGTTCTGATTGTTTATACCCAGATTCCAGTCACTTGGTTATTCTTTGCCCCTTGGTATCATTTATTCAGGGCAAATTTATAAACGCAAATTAACTTTAATCTCTGTTATCGCTTCGTTCTTTACCCGGTGCCTGCCCATATATTTTGCGGTAGGCCCGATTAAAGCTGCTTTGATCGGCGTAACCAACTTCCTGAGCAATCTGTGAAAGCGGCACTGTGCTATCAAGGACGAGTTGGCGTGCGCGCTCGAGCTTTAGCCTGGTTTGAAATCTCTGAGGGGTGTAGCCCAGAACATTGTTGAACAGCGAATGGAGGTGGCTAACTGACAGACACGCCGCCGAAGCGATGTCTTTGGAAGAAAGATTACGGGTGTGGTTCTCTCTTATATACTTCAAAGCGCTTTGAAGTTTGGCAGGAAGTACATTTTCTTTGGTATTTGAGTTTTCTGCAAGTGCGAGGAGGAAGAGTTTGATCCCCTGTTCTCCCAAAGATGTTAGTCCTCGATCTTTCAGTTCGATAGCGGTAAAGCGGCTGAGGTTAAGCAGCCCTTCATCGAGGGGAAACAGAATCTGGTTGTGAGCGCGGTCCCAGAGGGAGTTTAGCTCTGGCATGTAACTGGCGTCGGCAAAATTAAAATCGACCACAGTAAAGCTGTTTGGGTTTCGCCCACGAAAAGCGTGGGTATCATTTGCCGTGATAACCGCGACCTGATCAATATTGGCGATGCCCGACGATTGTTCGGCCTCTAGCTCCAGTTCACCCCTGTGTGGGATGATCAGTTGGTGAAAGGTGCTGTGGCTGTGGCTTTTGAAGTCACTGTCGTAGCTTTTAATATTTGCTTCCATGTTGATGATTTTATCAGGCCTGTCGCATAAGCCAAGCCATCAACGCTGAACGTGTCGTAAGCTGATAGTGCTCTTGGCTCTGAGACTGGAATACCAAATCCCTTATCCCACAAGCTCGTGCCAGTCTTCTTCAGTTAAAACGGTTACGCCGAGACTTTCTGCTTTTTTCAATTTTGATCCGGCATCAGCGCCAGCCACGACATAATCTGTTTTTTTAGATACTGACCCTGCGACCTTGGCGCCGAGACTTTCTGCTTTGGCTTTTGCTTCGTCACGGGACATGGTTTGAAGTTTACCGGTAAAGACGACAGTCTTGCCTGTGACGGGCGAATTATTACTGACTTCCAGAATAAATTCTTCGATTGTCAGCTGTTCTTTTAAAGCTGCGACTACTTCCTGATTATGTGGCTCGCCAAAGAAAGCGATGAGATCACCTGCCATAGAGGCACCGATGCCATCAATGGCAAGCAGCTCTTGCAAGGCGTCACTTTCTGGATCGTGAACTTGCCTTGCGACTTCTTCTATCCGATCAAGGGTTGCGTAAGTTTTCGCCAACAGTTTTGCGGTTGCCTGGCCAATTTGGGGAATGCCGAGGCCAAAAATAAAACGGTCGAGACCGATGGTGCGTTTTGTCTCAAGTGCACTGTAGAGCTTTTCGGCAGATTGCCTTCCCCAGCCCGGTTGATTACGCAAAGGAATGAGACTGTTTTTATCCTTTTCAGCAAGCTTGAAAAGATCCGCAGGTGATTTGATCAATCCCTGTTCGAAGAAGAATTTAATTTGCTTGTCGCCAAGACCTTCAATGTCAAAGGCGTTCCGACTGACAAAGTGCTTTAGACGCTCGACCGCTTGGGCAGGACAAATAAGACCGCCAGTGCAACGAGTGACGACTTCGCCGTCTTCCTGGGTCGCTTGAGATCCGCACTCCGGGCAATGTGTGGGAAAGGGATAAGGAGTTGAGTTTTCTGGCCGTTTGTCGAGAAGAACCTCCACAACCTGCGGGATAACATCGCCTGCACGCTGAATGACGATGCTATCGCCTTCGCGAACATCCTTGCGTTCGATCTCATCGCGGTTATGCAGCGTTGCTCTCGAGACAACAACACCGCCAACCGTGATAGGCTCAAGGTTTGCCACCGGGGTCAATGCGCCGGTGCGCCCGACTTGAATGGTAATCTCGTTGAGGCGGGTTATCGCCTGCTCCGCCGGGAATTTGTGTGCAATAGCCCAGCGGGGGGCGCGACTGACAAATCCAAGACGTTCCTGCCAGTCTAGGCGGTTTACCTTATAGACAATGCCGTCTATTTCATGGTCGAGATCTGGTCGGTCAGCCATAACGCCGCGGTAAAACTTTAGGACGTCGTCCAAAGAGGCGCATAGTTCGCCCGGGTTGATTGGCAATCCCCAACTTTCCAGCCTGCTTCGGGCTTCTGTAAGGCTCTGTCCGAGGGGGTCGGATACTTCACCCCAGGCATAGGCGTAAAAATCCAGTGGTCGTGCTGCGGTTATTGATGGATCGAGTTGGCGGAGGGAACCTGCGGCGGCATTGCGGGGATTTGCAAAGGCTTTTCCGCCGATTGATGCCTGGTTGGTATTTAGTTCTTGGAAGCGATCACGGCGCATATAGACTTCACCACGGACTTCGAGAATATCCGGGTATCCGCTACCTGATAATTGATGCGGTATGCAGGCGATAGTTTTCACATTATCGGTAATGTTTTCGCCCACTGCGCCATCACCGCGCGTGGCAGCTTGAACGAGAACGCCTTTTTCATAGCGAATAGAGCAGGAGAGGCCATCGATCTTGGGTTCGGAAAAGATATCGACCCTTTCATCCTTGCCGAGACCAAGGAACCGTCTGATGCGGGCCAGGAATTCGGCGACATCTTCATCATCGAAAGCGTTACCAAGAGAGAGCATAGGAACACTGTGTTTGACTTTGCTGAAGCCGGAAGACGGGGCGGCACCGACCTTGGAGGTCGGACTGTCATCGCGAACAAGTTGAGGAAAGTGTTGTTCAATTGCGGTATTGCGTCGGCGTAGGATATCGTACTCTGCGTCAGTAACTTCGGGCTCATCCTGTTGATAGTAAAGCTTGTCGTGCCGGGAGATTTCTTCGGCCAGGATTTTGAGTTCTTTTGCCGCATGTTCAGGCGTTAGCCCTTCAGTCTCCGGATTAAAGAGAGCGAATGTTGGGTTCTTTTTAGTCAAGGTACTTATCCTAAAAGGCTGTCAGCGGCTGATCTAGCTTCGTTTGTAATCTCTGCACCGGACAACATCCGGGCAACCTCTTCGCGTCTTTGCTGTTCATCCAGCGGGAAGACAGTCGTTGTGGTCTTCTCGCTATTGACAGACTTGGAAACCATAAGGTGTTGGCTTCCTTTGGCGGCGACTTGCGGGCTGTGCGTAATAACAAGAATTTGTCGTTCTTCAGCAAGGCGTGACAAGCGCTCTCCGACGGCATGTGCCGTCGCGCCACCAATTCCGGCATCTACTTCATCAAAGACCAGACAGTCAACCGGACTTACCTTGGCCATGACAACTTTAAGGGCGAGGAGAAAACGTGCAAGCTCACCACCGGATGCGATTTTACCAAGTGGTCCCGGGGCTGATCCTGGATTGGTTGCAACCAGGAATGAGACCTGATCCCAGCCATAGCGGCCCCAGTTCTCTTCGTCCTGAATCTCTATTCCGGTTTTAAAAGAAGCCCGTTCAAGCTTTAGCGGGGGAAGTTCGTGATTGATTGCCTTATCGAGTTCCATAGCCTTTTTGTGCCGGACCTGGCTCAATTTTTCGGCAGCCTGCACATACTTGCTGCGGGTTTCCTCGCAACGTCTGTCGAGTTCTTGCAAATGCTCATTACCAGTATCAATAAGATAGAGCTGCTTGGCAATGCTCTCGCGAACGTCTGGTAAAGCTTTTGGTTCAACGCGGTGCTTCCGCGCCAGATCCTGATAGAGGAAGTAGCGTTCTTCAATCTCCTGAAGTTTTGTTGGATCAAGATCAAGGTCATTTGATATGGCTTGTAGAGAAGCCAGAGCTTCTTGTACTTCGAATGTTGCCCGATCCAGAGCATCTACAACAGGTTTGAGGCGGTCTCTTGCGTTCTCTGGTATCCCAAGCAAGTGCCCTTGCGCCCCACCAATAACATTTTCTGCACCGCCTACGCCATTATCACCGATAAGGTCTTGGGTGCAGGCATTCATCGCCTGTACCAGCTTCTCGCCGTGCATCAGAAGCTGTCGCTGCGATGAAAGCCCTTCCAGTTCACCTTCTTCGGGTGACAGGCTATCAAGCTCTTCTAGCGAATGCCTGAGAAAGGTCTCTTCCCTCTGCGCCTGGGCGAGCTTTTCGTCGGCCTCGGCGCGTTCCTTCTGTGCTTGATGCCAGCTTGTCCAAAGGATATTGGTTTGTGAGACTAATTTATCATTTCCGCTTGCAGCATCGAGAAGGTTTCTGTGATTGCTTTGGTCCAGCAGGCCCCGTTGTTCGAACTGTCCCTGTATTTCGATTAAAAGATCGCCGGCCTGTCTAAGAAGGTTGGCAGATACGGGAGTGTCGTTGATATAGGCACGGCTACGCCCATCAGAATTTAAGACACGACGGAAAACCAATAACTCATCTTCCAGTGTGAAGTCACATTCTTGAAGAAGTGTAAAAACAGGGTGGTTGGAAGCGGGATCAAAAACCACCGTTACGGTTGCTTTATCTGTGCCTTGCCGTACCAGCCTTGATTCTGCCCGCGCCCCAAGAGCAAGCCCAAGAGAATCAAGCAGGATTGACTTGCCTGCGCCGGTTTCACCGGTGAGAACGCAAAGACCCTGATCAAAAGCGAGTTCCAAGCGGTCGATAAGAACAACATTGTCGATCGTTAAATTGAGCAGCACAGCTTACCCGCCTGTTAGAGTATTGAATCCCAGACATCGGAAATCCATGAGCCGTCTTTTTCTTCAGGCTCAAGATCTTGGTCAGTTAAAAGCGCGTAACTATCCTGGTACCAGCGATCCCCGGGAAAGTTATGACCGAGCACAGAAGCTGTTGCCTGTGCTTCATCAATAATGCCCAATGCCAAATAGGATTCGACAAGTCTGTGTAGTGCTTCTGGAACGTGCGTGGTTGTTTGGAATTGGCCAATTACCATCCTGAAGCGATTGATAGCAGCAAGATATTCTTTCCGGTTGAGGTAATACCGACCGATGGTCATCTGTTTTCCAGCAAGGTGATCATTGGCGAGATCGACTTTTAGCTGAGCATCTCGTGCATACTTACTCTGGGGAAAGCGTCTCACAACGTCCCGAAGAGCGGTTAATGCTTCTCTGGTCATCTTTTGATCACGGCCAACGTCGGAAATCTGTTCGTAGAAACTCAAAGCTTTGAGGTAGTAAGCATAGGGAGTGTCACGGTTGCCAGGATGCAGATCAATGAAACGATCCAATGCGCTAATGGCGTCATCGTATTTGTTTTCTGTATAGAGCGCATAGGCAGCCATCAACTGAGCCTTTGAAGCCCAGACTGAATAAGGATGCTGACGCTCTACCTCATCAAATAACTGGGCTGCTTTTACGTTTTCTCCAGCCTTGAGCGCATTGTTGGCGTTGTTGTAAAGCTCTTCCACTGGTCTCTCAACATACACGGGCTTTTCGTCTGAGCTACAGGCTGCAAGGCTTGCAGCCAGGGACAATGCCCAGATTGTACGTGTGAAGGGTGTTGCAATTAACTGTCTTAATAGACCGGATTTCATTTCACGTTACTCTTTCCGTTAGCCATTTTGCTTACCAAAGGCTGAATTGTCAGAGCACTATAGGGCTTCGTTATCTTGTCCTCAAGAGTACTGAAGCTTTCTTGATCCTAAAGGAGGGAAATAAATTGTGATCAAGATAGAAGATAGCAAAAGAGACCCGAAAATCAGGGTAAACTCAGGCTCTTTATTTTTGGGAGGCGTCTAAATCTAGACGCTTGCTGCGACAGCTTTTTCCGGTACGGAAAATGCGGCTCCGCGGGATGCCTTTTCTGCAACAGGTAATGTGACCCATTCCCAGGCACTGTTATCAGAAAGAAGCTTTTTAACAAGGCGATAAGTCTGAGCGTGACCCGTGCGATCACCATGATAGTGACCAACAATAGGAGCACCAGCCAGATATAGGTCCCCGATGGAATCCAGAATTTTGTGGCGTACAAACTCGTTCGCATAACGAAGCCCGCCTTCGTTCATGACAGTGTCGCCGTCGATGACAATTGCATTATCCAGAGAGCCACCACGGGCGAGGCCCATTTTACGAAGTTGGTCTACTTCTTGAAGAAAACCAAAGGTGCGTGCACGGCTTACTTCTTGCTTGTAGTGATCAGGAGTAACTTCCATGAAAAGTTCCTGACGGCCGATTGCCTGACTTTCAAAGTCGATCTCGAAACTTACTGAGAAGCTTTCCGCTGGACTTAAGGTACCGGACCGGGTCCCTTTTTCGTCATCGCATACTTCCTTGAGGATGCGAATAGCCCGTTTAGGGGCATTCTGTTCGATGACGCCAGCACATTCGATCAGGAAAACAAACGGCGATGAACTCCCGTCCATTACCGGGACTTCGCAGGCATTAATGTCGATATAGCAATTGTCGATACCAAAGCCTGCCAAGGCTGACATAAGGTGTTCGATGGTTGCAATCTTTACACCATCTTTGACGAGTGTCGTACAAAGCGGGGATTCAATTGCATATTCCCAGGTGGCGGGGATAACAACGCCTTTTCCTGCGACATCAGTACGGCGGAAAACAATTCCGGCACCGGGTTCTGCAGGATGTAAAGTCATGTTGACGTTATCACCGGAATGCAGACCAACACCAGAGCAATTAATAGGGCTCTTGAGTGTTTTCTGTTTCTGTACGTGATTGGCAGTAATGTTGGTTTTCATGAGTACGCTTCGTTTGTCAGTTATTCCCCCCGGAAGCAGCCGCGCTGTTCATCCGACAAAATGCAACAAGGGAACGATAGCTCGTCCCCTTGTTTCTAACAAATCACTGTTTGTTTCAATATGTTACGAAATGTAACGTACTCTGTAATATTCGTGTCAGTTTGCTTGACGGCGCAGAAATGCTGGGATGTCGAGCAAATCTTCGTCGGTCGGTGCTGATTGAAGGCGGTCTTGAGGATCAAGGCCAGTTAAGCGCGGTTGCTGGCTGTTACCTGCAGCAGGCGATTCTGCTGGTGCAGGGGCTGTGCTTGCCACTGCTGCTGCAGGAGTAGCAACGGTGGCTGTACCAACTTGTAAGTCACCAAGTTCTTCAGATTGAGTTGCCGCCTGGAGGGCGCGCGCAGCACCACCGGTAATGCGACCAAAAAGTCCGCGACCCTTCCGAGAGCTGTCTTCGTGTTTTCCCGTGCCATTTGCCAGAGCTGCAGCGGCAAACGGGTCAGCTTTTTGCGGTGCAGGTTGAGGAGCAGCAGGCTTCTGATTGGAAACTGTTGCCGGGATTGGGGCGGTAAAGCTATCGCTTTTGATCTCGGCCTGTGGTGCGGACGCCATTACTTGTTGGCCTTCTGCATCGCTGCGGGTGATCGCAGATTCAATACTTGTTTGTGATGGTCCGGTTTCTATTATTGGCTGAGACTTTGGCTCCATGGATGTTACCGGGGATGCTACTGACGCCATTGGTGCTGTAATAGGAGCAGTCTGTGGCAATACTGGCGCATCTTGAGGCCCGGAAGTAGAGGCAACAGCTTGTTCGGGCTGAGATTCAACTTGTTCTGGCGTTACGTTCAAGGGGGCCGGAGGGGCCTGAAATTCTCTTGCCTGGGGCGGGCGGATATTCTTCATGGATTCCGCATCAATCCCGGTGGCAACAACAGAAACGCGCATTGTGCCTTCCATATTGGGATCGTATGTCGACCCAAAGATGATATTTGCTTCCGGGTCAACTTCGTCGCGGATACGATTGGCCGCTTCGTCAACCTCAAAGAGAGTGAGGTCAGGACCGCCAGTGATGTTGATAAGAACACCACGTGCGCCTTTCATCGATACTTCATCGAGGAGCGGGTTTGAAATGGCTGCCTCGGCGGCATCCATGGCGCGACTCTCGCCTTCGGCTTCTCCCGTTCCCATCATTGCCTTACCCATTTCCGTCATCACGGCACGAATATCTGCAAAATCAAGGTTGATAAGGCCAGGCATAACCATGAGGTCGGTGACACCACTCACGCCGGAACGGAGGACATCATCGGCCATTTTAAAGGCATCGGCAAAGGTTGTCTTTTCGTTGGCGATACGGAAAAGATTTTGATTTGGAATAATGATGAGGGTGTCGACATACTGGGCAAGCTCTTCAATTCCTCTTTCGGCGAGACGCATGCGATGCATCCCTTCGAAATGGAAAGGCTTGGTAATAACACCGACGGTCAAAATTCCAGCATCGCGTGCTGATTTTGCGATAACAGGTGCGGCCCCTGTACCCGTGCCACCACCCATACCAGCTGTAATAAAGACCATGTTTGAGCCTTCAAGGTGGCCCAGAATTTCATCCATGGCTTCTTCGGCAGCGGCCTGGCCAATGTCCGGGCGCGAACCTGCTCCGAGACCTTGAGTGATGTTTCGGCCCAACTGAATGGTGCGATTACATGATGACTGGGCAATTGCCTGGGCATCTGTATTGGCAATAAGGAACTCTACACCCTCCAGATTACTCTGGATCATGTTGTTCACAGCATTACCGCCTGCGCCGCCAACCCCAATAACAGTAATCTGAGGGGTCAGTTCTGATTCAATTGGTGGAACATCTAAATTTAAAGCCATCACTAACCTCCGTTGGACGCCGACTCGGCGAAATCATTAGTCAAGTTGTACTATAAAGTTGTGGAATCAGTCGAGCTAATTCCTAACTTTTTGTTAAAAATTTTCACTAAACCATCTTCCAAATTTACTTACGAGGTTCTGAGGCTGAGTCTCCTCAGGGGTTTTCTCGCTTTGTACCTCGTTATGGGCGATAGTTGCGTAGGTTAAAAGTCCAGCGCAGGTAGAGAAGCTGGGCCCCCCTGTTGCGTCCGCTAAACCAGATACACGTATCGGTCGTCCGATGCGTACCTGTTTATCAAGAATCAAGCTCGCTAAATCAGGTAGGCCGGGCAATTGACTGGCTCCGCCAGTTAAAACCACGCGTCTGCCACCGACTTTATCGAAACCGCTCACCTCAAGTCTGGAACGAACGAGCTCAAAGGTTTCTTCTAGTCTTGGCTGTATTATGCCGACAAGAAGAGATCGGGGAACTTGTTGAGGTTGACTACCTGCTGCTTCTCCAACCTGGGGGACATCGATCATTTCCCGTTCATCTGTGACGGTTGCAACGGCATGTCCGTAAAGGGTCTTCATACGTTCTGCTTCTGCAACGGGTGTCGACAATCCCCGGGCGATATCGTTTGTGACATGGTGTCCACCGACGGGAATCACATCACAAAAAACAAGTTTGCCTTCGCTGAATACAGCGATTGAGGTTGTGGTTCCCCCCATGTCAACGAGGGTAACACCCAGTTCCATTTCGTCGTCTACCAAACACGATAAGCCAGAGGCATAAGGCGAGAGAACAAAGCTCATTGGTGCCAAATGGCATCGCTTTATACAAGTTGTCAGGTTACGTAGAGAATTCGCCGCTGCGGTAATGAGATGCATTGTTACGCCAAGCATTTCCCCATGCATCCCGCGTGGGTCTTTAATGCCGCGGTTGCCATCCAATGTGAAACCAGTGGGCAAGGAGTGTATTAACTGGCGCCCTTGTTCAGGATCTCCTTGGGGACCTTGGACCTGACTGGCGTGTAAAAGAGCTTGTTTGAGATCAGTGTCTGTGACTTCGTGGCCATTAATGGAAATCTCTAGATTGATATTGTGAGACGAGGGAGATCCGCCGGAAAGATTAACCAGAACAGAGTTAACCGTTTCTCCGGCCATTTGTTCTGCGGCGTGCACAGCGTTGAGGATGGAATCTTCAAGAGCCTCCATATCAACGATATTTCCACTTTTCATCCCATGACTGGCTTGCTGACCGATACCAATGACTTTCGGCGGAGTATCTCCATCAATTTGTGCGATGAAACAACAAACTTTACTGCTGCCAACATCGATAGCAGCGATGGTTCCGTGTCTGATGACACCTAGGTTCCGCTTCATGACTTGCGGCATCCTTTCAAATAAGGAAGTTTAGGTGTCTGTGTCAGGTTGAGTTGAACCATCAACATCAGGTCTTTTTCCCTTTCACGGATTTTGTTTTATCTTTAGCGGTACCGCCGGATGTTCTGACGATCAGGCGATCTCGCAAACGTAAATCAACGAGAACGACATCTCGCTCCAGAACACCTTCTTCTCGTTCAATGCGCGCAAAAAATGACCAGGCATCTGTCGGATCTTCTTCTGGAAGCTGGACATCTACACCATTGTTGAGGCGAATATTCCAACGACGTCCGCTAACCCTGACAGCTGCTTTGACCTGAGTTCCCAAATCGGGCTCACTTTCGATCAACGCTAAAATCTCTCTGGCATGATCGGGTGCATCAGGACCAACGATGAGAGGCAGGGATGCGAACTTGGTAGCTTTTGCCTTGGGGATAACTTCGCCGTTTTGGTCGATAACATGCAAGATGCCTTCTTTTTGCCAAAGAGCGAGAGGTTGACGTTCGATTAATTGTACGTAGATAACATTGGGCAAACGCCTTTCTACAATGGCCTGCTTAACCCATGGCAGTTTCTCAATTTCAGCTTTTGCGCTACTTGGTGAAAAAGCTAGAATTGGTGTGCCGCGTTCTACATCCAGGGTATTGAGAATTGCCGCTGCATTCGTGCGTTTACGACCTTCGACCAACACATCTTCGACGGATAGTCCGGCATCCGCAGTCATACCGTGGAAATTATCCACGCCAAGATTAATTTTCTCTGGAATCCATCCGTTAGTCCAGAGAACTGTCGTCAATCCGACAGCTGCAAGCACAGTTCCTGCGGCAGTACCTAAAAAGACACGGCGCCAGTTTGTATCGCCAAAAGGTAGTTTACTCCGCTTTTGACTGCGCTTGCGCCGACGTTTGTTTTTTTGGCTGGCTTTGGGGGCGGCTTTACTCATACCTGCTCCTTAACTCGGAGGGCGTCTTCTACCATCCAGGCACAGAGTTCTGAGAAAGAGATACCCACGTGTTTTGCTTGTTCAGGGACTAGGCTGAGATCAGTCATACCTGGTTGAGTATTTGTTTCCAAGTAGTAGAGTCCGCCATCACCACGGGCAGTGTCATCATAGCGAAAATCGCTTCGACTTACGCCTTGACAGCCAAGAACCTGGTGTGACTTTAAGGCGGCGTCTAATGCTTCTTGGTAAATACTCTCGGGGATCGGTGCAGGGATGATGTGATCGGTCTTCCCATCTGTATATTTGGCTTCGTAATCATAAAACCCCTGTTTGGGAGAAAGCTCTGTTACAGCAAGTGCTTTATCCCCCATTACAGCGACAGTGAGTTCCCGCCCTGGAATGTAGCGCTCGACCATAATGTCACCTTCGAAACCGAGATCTTCACGGCTGGATGCAGTATGGTTGTCGCCTTCGAAAACGATGTGTACTCCAACGGAAGAACCCTGGCTAAGAGGTTTGATAACGTAAGGTCGGGGAAGGGGGTCGCCTGCGGCAAGATCCTGGGCGGTGATACTTTTACTTTCTGGTACCCGAACGCCCACTTGCTCAACCAAAGCCTTGGCGCGTTCCTTGTGCATCGCAAGTGCAGAGCTGAGAACCTGTGAGTGGGTATAGGTCAGGCCCAATAATTCGAGTAACCCCTGAACACATCCATCTTCACCCCACTCACCATGCAGGGCATTAAAGACGACGTCGGGCTTTATTTCGTTCAATTGGTTGATCAGGGAGGCGATGTCTTTGGAAACATCAATTTCGGTAACGTTATAACGTGCCTCGCGCAGTGCCTTGGCACAGGCAGTTCCTGTGGCGAGAGATACGTCTCGCTCAGGTGAAAATCCGCCCATTAATAACGCGATATTACCGGTCATAGAGTTTCGTTCCCTTTTGTGTTGTCTTGAACAGAGGTCGCGCCAATGCGTTTGATTTCCCAATGCAGTTCGATACCCGATGTGTCTTTGACACGCCTGCGAACCTCTTCGCCAAGATTTTCAAGATCACTTGCCGAAGCTTTGTCAGTGTTGATCAAAAAATTACAGTGTTGTTCTGAAACCTGGGCATCGCCGATGTTCAATCCTCGGCACCCTGCTTTGTCGATGAGTTGCCAAGCCTTGTTTCCATCAGGGTTTTTGAAAGTACTACCACCTGTCCGCGATTTGATCGGCTGTGTGCTTCCGCGTGCATCCTGAATCTCTTTCATACGTGTAGCGATTTTTCCCGAATCACCTGGTTCTCCCTGGAAACAAGCACTAAGGAAAATCCAGGCCTTATCCAGGCTACAGTGACGATAGGCGTATCCAAGTTGGTCGGGTGTCAGTCTGTGAATATTCCCTTGCGGGTCCATGACTTCAGTCCAGAGCAGTATATCCTGGGTTTCTCGCCCGTAAGCCCCTGCGTTCATTCGTAACGCACCGCCAATTGTACCGGGGACACCACAGAGGAACTCAAGACCGGTCAAGCTGGCTTTCAAGGCCGTTTTTGCGACCTTCACATCAAGAGTTGCCGCGCCGGAGATGATTTGGCCGTCCAGGATTTCGACCTTTGAAAAAGCTGGTCCCAATCTGATAACAACACCTGCAACACCGCCATCCCGAACCAGAAGGTTTGATCCGACGCCAATAACCATGACAGGAATATCGGCGGGCTTGTTCTTTATGAAGGTTACGAGATCTTCCTGGTCTGCGGGCGTGAAGAGCACGTCCGTAGGTCCACCAACACGAAACCATGTGACTTTGCCAAGGCGTGCATCGGCCTTATAGCTGCCTCTTACCTCTGGCAGGCGGTGTATAAGGTGGTTATCTGGAAGATCTGTATTGGTCATGATGTTATTGCTTGATAGCTCCCGTTGTTTCAAAAAGAGCCTCTAGCTGTTCTGGTAACGCATGCGCCCAAGCTGAAATACTACCTGCGCCAAGGCAGACAATGACATCACCGGGGAGAGCTGATTCCGCGATGATCCCAGCAAGGTCTTCCGGCTGTGGAAGGGCTATCGCATTTCTATGTCCACGGGTTAGCAATCCTTTCACAAGGCTATCTCTGTCTGCCCCTTCAATGGGGTGTTCGCCAGCGGTATAAACGTCAGAAACGATAACTTGATCAGCGTCGTTAAAGCAGGAACAGAAGCCTTCAAAGTGATCCGACAAGCGTGAGTAGCGGTGAGGCTGGACAACGGCGATTACCCGGGATCCTTCGGTAACTGCCTGACGGGCAGCTTGCAGAACAGCGGAAATCTCAACAGGGTGATGACCGTAGTCATCGATAATCGTGATACCGTTAACTTCTCCGGTCTTGGTAAAACGACGTTTGACGCCTTTAAAACCTGCTAATGAGGAACGAATTTCTTCATCACTCATACCCAACTCACTTGATACCGAGATTGCTGCCAGAGCATTTAAGATATTGTGATTGCCAAGCATCGGGAGACGGCAGTCTATTATCGTGCGGCTCTCTTCATCATTTCTTTTCGAGATCACGACGTCAAAAAGATTTCCGGTTATCTCAGTGCGCACATTAACAGCCCGGAATTTGGCTTGTGGACTGAAACCGTAGGTGACAATGCGACGATCTTCAATCCGTCCAATAAGGGACTGGACGACGGGGTGATCAATACAGAGAACAGAGAATCCGTAAAAAGGAATGTTGGAAACGAAAGTTGCAAAGGCATCATGGAGGGCTTCGATAGAGCCGTAAAATTCCATGTGCTCAGGATCAATATTTGTGATCACGGAAACCGTTGCGGGTAACTTGATAAAGGTACCATCGCTTTCGTCAGCTTCGACAACCATCCAGTCACCATCGCCAAGACGTGCGTTGGTTCCATAGGCATTGATAATGCCACCATTGATAACGGTTGGGTCAAAGTGACCCCCGTCCAGCAGGGCGGCAATCATGGATGTTGTTGTTGTTTTGCCGTGAGTACCACCAACCGCCACGCAGGATTTGAAACGCATGAGCTCTGCCAGCATTTCTGCACGGCGAACGATTGGCGTGAGATTGTTGCGCGCTTGTTCAATTTCCGGATTGTCCAGTTTGATCGCAGAGGAAACGACGACCACACGGACGTTTTCAACATTCTCGGCTTTGTGGCCAATCATCACCTTGATGCCCATCTCACGAAGTCTGAGCACGTTGGCAGATTCAGCAATGTCGCTTCCCTGAATCTGGTAACCCAGATTGTGAAGGATTTCTGCAATGCCGCTCATGCCAATGCCGCCGATACCGACAAAGTGCAGAGGGCCTATATCAAGTGGCATGCCCTTCATGCTGCTGCCCCCGTTGAAACGTTCTCGTTTGTTGATGGTTTGTCTCCGTTATTTGCCTGTGTTCCACAAATGACATCAGCCAAATTGCTCGCGGCGCCAGTTATGGCATGCTCGTTTGCGCAAGATGCAGCTCTTTGCAGAAGTTGTGTGTGTGAAAATAGTGAGATTAATCTTTCGGCTAAACTTTGTGCATTGAGACATGCCTGTGTCATCAACCAGCCAGCCCCGGCGTCAGTGAAATCGCGGGCGTTATCGGTTTGGTGATCATCTGTAGCATGTGGATAGGGAACCAGGATTGCCGGGCGACCTGCTGCTGCTAATTCAGTGATGGTTGATGCCCCGGATCTGCAAATAGCGATGTGTGTTTGGGCCAAACGCGCAGGCATGTCATCAAAGAACGGTTTTAAATCAGCTTTAATACCGTTTGATTGATAAACGTCACGAATGTTTTCTGATCCATCACCGCGAATTTGTTGGCTGATGTGAAGGCGCTCTCGTAGCTCTTCGGGGATGAGAGCGAGAGCTTCTGGAACGATTGTGTTGAATACCGTCGCACCTTGGCTGCCACCCGTCACCAGAATATGAAGGCTTCCGTTTTCTTGTGGTGTGCTATAGGGGGTATCTCTCAGGGCCATTATCGCAGGGCGTACAGGATTACCTGTTAAAGTTATTTTTACCTCCTGACCTGCGGGAACGTGGCTGACCTTTCGAAAAGACGTACAGATCTTTTGTGCTCTGCTTGAAAGAAGTCGGTTCGCCCGACCAAGCACCGCGTTTTGTTCATGGAGATAAAGCGGTATGCTCAACTGGCTTCCGGCCAAACTTGCAGGTACAGAGGCGTAACCACCAAAGGCAACGATGGCTTCGGCACCGATAGACCGGAGTAGTTTTCTCGCCTGAAATGTCCCGATGACAAGCTTACAGAGGCTCATCCCCTTGCGGAATAACCCGCCGCCAGCAACACCACCTGCGGATACCCGGTGAACAGTTACATTTTGTAAATCGTTGCCGAAACCTTGTCCTCTGACATCGGTTACAAGACTTACTTTATGGCCACG
>MAAC01010936.1_pt1 | contig 18442 bp, 22 predicted proteins | sample 1115981 | NCBI WGS metagenome assembly MAAC01 (sample SAMN04961126, study PRJNA320927) | seawater metagenome | isolation source: sample BD02T64 sea water enriched with oil for 64 days | place: USA:Gulf of Mexico | collected 2013-07-27
GTGAAGGTTATTATTTCCGAATACGTTGATGTGGCTCACGCATTTCTGGGTGACAAAGAAACTGCGATGGTTAACGGGTGTCTGGATCGCTTGGCGCATGGTTTGCGTAAGGACGAGTTTGATAAGTAACGGTGTTTGAAAGTAGGGTTTAGGTCTCGTGGACAAAAGCGAATTTGATCTGATTGATAGTTACTTTTCCCCGCTTTCAAATGGATACGAAGAAGCCTACGCTTTAAAAAACGACGCTGCTTTAATTTCAGAGCAGCCGAATAAATCCACCGTTGTTACAATGGACACCCTTATTGCGGGTGTTCATTTTTTCATTTCTGATCCCGCAGAAGACATTGCTCGCAAGTGTCTGAGAGTAAACTTGTCAGATTTGGCTGCAATGGGGGCTGATGCCCGCGCTTATACACTTTCCATTGCCTACAATGATGATCTTGATAGTCAATGGGTGAAGTCTTTCACAAGCGGACTGGCGAGTGATCAACAACGGTTTTCCATTCACTTGATTGGCGGAGACACAGTAAAAACCTCTGGTCCGCTTACGATCACGGTTACCTGTTTTGGTGCTGTGCCTCGACACCAATGCCATAGAAGAAATACAGCCCAACCCGATCAGGATATATGGGTTAGTGGTACACTGGGGGATGCCGCAGCGGGGTTAAAAATTCTTAATTGTGAAATGAATTTCGAGAATAGTGAGCTTCGCCAAGATCTCATTACGCGTTATCGACTTCCCAGACCCCGGATGGAACTTGGCAATCGTCTTTTAGAGCAAAAAATATCGAATACTGCCATGGATGTATCCGATGGATTGCTGGCGGATCTCACGCATATAACAAGCTCCTCAAAGGTGGGGGCCGTTTTATACGAAGAAGACCTGCCTTTTTCCAAAGCCTTTAATGCTTTGATGGTCGAAAATAAAGATCTTAAAACCGAACTAGCCGTGACCGGGGGCGATGACTATGAGCTTCTCTTCACGGCAAATCATCAGTCCCGTGAAGAAATAGCCAACCTTTCAAACTCCTTGTCACTTAAACTTTCCAGGATTGGTGCTATTGTCGAGGGGGAAGGTATTTCTCTTTTGCGAAAGAATGGGGATACCTTTTCTATTACAAGAACAGGGTGGAAACATTTTTAAATTTTGTTTTTAATCAGGTAAATGCTGTAACCCCAAATCAGATAAATTATTAATTTTACCAAAATTAAACCTTATTCATCTTATTAGAATACACTAAATTTGGACGTTATTTTCTGGTGCTTTTATGAAAAAACTTATCATCATCTTTTTAATTCTTCTCTTTTTAGGAGGAGGGGGTTTTGCTGCCTGGTGGTTTTTTCTAAAGCCGGCCGGTGGTGAAGAAGAGATTGTTGAGGCGCCGCCGGAAATACCATCAGCTTTTCTTGAGTTTCCTCCCACAGTTATCCCTCTTATAAAAGAGGGGGTCGTGACCCACCATGTAACAGTCAAGATTACTCTTGAAGTTGCCGAGGGGGAAGATTTTATCAATACGGAAAGGTGGCAAATTCGGTTGAAGAACGACTTTATCGCCGAATTGCATGCACTTTATAATTATCGGTATTTTACTCAGGACGGCTATGCAAACGAGAAGATTATCAAGCGGCTTTCAGTGGCTGCGGGCAAGGTAATGGGAGAAGGGGTCGTTCGTAGTGTGGAGCTAAGCGTTGAGGGTATTAGTAAGCCGTCTAACAGCTAAGATAGTCTTTTTGTAAAATCTGAAGTTCTCCCTTGGAATCCTTTAAGTGTCCTGTGTATTGTTCATTTCAATAGAGTGAGATACCCCGACACATGCTCGATCGCGATCCAACAAAATCAAATGTAATTTTTCTGGCTATCTGCCAAGCCTTGGGCATGAGTTGTGGCTCGATGCTAATATCCATGAGTTCATTGGTGGGAACGACCCTGGCCGATGATAAATCTTATGGCACGTTGCCTTTGTCGCTCCAATTTATGGGCATGATGGTCTGCGCACTACCGATATCCTATTTTATGAAACACTACGGCAGAAGGGCAGGGTTCAGCCTTGGGTCTATCTGTGGGGCATTGTCCGGGTTTTTCTCAGCCCAAGCAGTATTAGATAATAATTTTGAACTTTTTTGCCTAAGCTCGTTCCTGTTCGGGGCTTTTATGTCAACTGTGGCCTACTACAGGTTTGCAGCAGCGGATACGGCGACAGAAGTTTTTAAAAATAAAGCGATTTCCCTGGTTATGGCTGGTGGGGTTATCTCAGCTTTTGTGGGGCCAGAGCTTGCTAAGTGGTCAAAGGATCTGGAGTTTTTTGGCCCTGTTTTATTTGTTGGTAGTTTTTACGCTATTACAGCCTTGTGCCTGGCAACGCTTCTTATCGTTCAATTTATTGAAATTCCCCGGCTTGCCGTACATGAAATTAAGTCGAGTGGGCGGTCTATCTTTGAAATCGCAAAGCAACCAGTTTTCTTTGTTTCAGTTCTATGCGGGATCGTAAGTTATGCCTGTATGAACCTGATTATGAGCATAACGCCCGCAGCAATGATTGCTTGTGAACATCCTTTTGAAGCCGCAGCTTTTGTTATTCAATGGCATGTCTTTGGTATGTATGCGCCCTCGTTTTTTACTGGATCTCTTATCAATAGATTTGGCTTGGTGAAAATACAGGTAATGGGCGTTTTCCTTATTGCCCTTGCTGCTGCCATTAATCTGACTGGCGTAGAGATTGTGCAGTTTTGGGCAGGCCTGGTTACTCTGGGTCTTGGCTGGAATTTTCTCTATGTTGGGGGAAGTGCCATGTTGACGGAATCTTATCGCCCGGAAGAAAAAGCTAAAGTACAGGCTTTTAATGAACTTCTGGTGTTCGGTGTTGTCGCAACAACAGCCTTCAGTTCAGGTTTTGTGTTTGAGAAGTTTGGTTGGACTGCGGTGAATACTTTGGCGTTTATACCAGTTTGTATTTTCCTGGTTGTTCAGCTGACCTTTAGAGGCCAACTAAACAAAACCGCAGAAGCTTAAAAATCGTAGAATCTTAAAGCTACAAAATCTTATTAAGAACCACCGGGTGTAAACTTACCGAGGTTGCCGAGCAACTGCTGGATGATGGTCAGGTCTTGTCCCTCGGTGGGGGTTTCTCTGGTTACCGGGTCTATAACTCGACCATCTTCAAGGGCGTATGATTGGGATTCTTCTAATTTTCCATCCGAGGAGAAGGAAACAACGAGAATACTGCGATCAATTACCACGGGGTCATAGAAGGCGGTTTTTTCTACTCTCTCACCAATATAGTACCAAACCTGGTCCTTGAAAGTTGAGAGTGTTGACGGCGAACCCAGTAGATCGGAAACATCGCGCCTGTTAGAAACACCCGTTTCCAATTTACTAACTTCTTCTGGGTCAGGAAAATTTCCACGAACGTTAACTCGACTTTCGCAGGCGCTAATCGCAAAAGGGAGCAGCATAGCGGCTACAAGGGTTTTTGTTCGTAGAGACAATTTAAAAGACATAACCAAACTCGGATTAAAGTTAATATTATTCCTAAGCGGTGTTGTTTAGCATAAAAGCTGTTATTGCTAAACCAATCGCGTTACACAGGCACTATACTCGTCTACATAAGTTTTTCGAGTCATAATTCAAAGCCCAAGAAAACACCCAAGAAAACACCCAAGAAAACACCCAAGAAAACATTCTAGAAAACAAGGGGACTGATATTGTTCCGCAAGCTCTTTGGTCGCAAAAGCGACTCTGATGCCGTGCACGACCTATATGTCTGCATTATCAACCAAGCAAGAAAAAAAGACTTTTATGAAAAGCTGTCTGTTCCAGACAGTCTTGATGGTCGCTTTGATATGATCACCTTGCATATGTTTCTTATTTTACGCCGATTAAAGGTTGAAAATAAGGTTACAGCAGAGTTTTCCCAAAGCCTGTTCGACTTGATGTTCAGTGATATGGACCTGAGTTTAAGAGAGATGGGTGTTGGTGATGTTGGGGTTGGTAAGCGGGTAAAAGCTATGGTTCAAGGCTTTTATGGACGAATTTCGGCCTATGAAGAGTCTTTTGGAGAGAAACCTGAGGTTTTGAAGACCGCTCTGGAAAGAAATCTCTATGGAACGGTTGAAGTGGACCCTTTAATCTTAACTCAAATGCAAGAGTATGTGGTAAAACAGGATACACACTTGGCAACACAAGAAGTATCCATGATTACATCAGGAAAAGCGGACTTCACTCTTTAATTTCCCCCTTAGTCCGAACTCGACTACATTGGAACTCTATTAAACTGTAATCGAGTTTAACGGGATTGCAATAATCGCTATTGACCGTATAAAGACGCGCTCTTATTGTGCGGATTCTTGGTTTTTGTGATATATTTCTAAATTATTTAGAGAGTTCTTTGCCAAGAAATCCGTTTTTTGTTTCGTCAGAATAATTATCAGGAGTTCAGCAATGGCAACGCAGTGCGGAAATGAATTTTCGCGTCGTTATCCTGTTGATAGAATACAGGCGCGTGCTCAGGTTCTTAAGCTCAAGGCAAAACCTGAAGAGTGTGAAGCTATTGCCCAGAGGTTTAACTTAATAGAGCTGAATGGCCTTACCGCCACTCTAGAGTTGGAGCCGAAAGGGAGAGGTTCTCTCTTGGTTGTGCAGGGGAGATTAAAGGCAGAAGTTGTTCAGCCGTGTATTTTAACTGCAGAACCTGTTTTATCTTCACTTGATGAAACCTTTGAGATTCTTTATAGCTTTGATCCAGTTGACGATGCTGGTGATGAAGTCCTGATAGATATGGATGCAGAGGAACCGCCCGAAATGGTGGATCCTCAGGGCCTTGATTTTGGTGAAGCTGTTGTCCAACAGTTTGCTGTGATGTTAGATCCGTATCCCAAGTCGCATGATTCCAGTTGGGATGGCGATTCTGTTGATGAAACACCAGATGAGGAGGAAGCACAGAAATCGGACAAAAAGAACCCGTTTTCAGTGCTAAAAGACCTTCAAGTTAAAAAGTAAGGTACCAATACTGTGTTAGGGCTTGCCGTCGAGGTATATATTAGCATATAAGCGGCGAGTTTTTTATTAAAGCTAAATGCGAGAGTTAGAGCAATGGCTGTTCCAAAGAGTAAGATTAGTAATTCCCGTCGCGGTATGCGTCGGTCACATGATTCGCTTCCTGCAAGCGTTTCTCAAGAATGTTCAAACTGTGGTGAGCTGAGACGCCCACACCACGTTTGTGCATCATGCGGTACATACGACGGTCGTGAAGTGGCCGAAGCTGAAGCCTAAGGCTTGTCTAAATAGTCTTTTTTGATAGGCCGATCATTCTGGTCGGCCTTTCTTTCATGGATCAATTCGACAAGACGGGAAATCAGTGAGCGCTCGCATAACCATAGCCTTGGATGCAATGGGAGGTGATGACGCACCGGATATTGTTGTTCACGGAGCAGAAATTGCTTCTCAACGTTATCCTGACGTCAAGTTTCTCATGTTCGGTCGCGAGGAAGAGGTTATGCCTCTACTCAATCAGACGGCCCGACTAAAAGATATCGTTGAATTTATTCATACCGATGACAGGGTACTCAGTGATGATAAGCCGGCAGTAGCGCTACGCTCTGGCCGTAATTCGTCGATGCGCCTTGCAATCAACGCCGTACATGATGGCAGAGCAGATGGCATTGTTTCCGCAGGAAACACTGGCGCGCTTATGGCCATGTCTAAATTCGTCCTGAAAACCCTCCCTGGTGTCGATCGTCCGGCAATCGCATCTTTTTTCCCGACACTTCGTGGGGAATCTTTGATGATGGATCTTGGGGCCAATCTGACCTGTGATGCAGACAACCTTGTCGATTTTGCAGTAATGGGTAATGCGTTTGCCCGCTGTGTCCTCGGTGTTCAGGAACCTTCGGTCGGTATTTTGAATGTCGGTTCTGAAGATGTAAAAGGACATGAATATCTCCAGGTTGCCAGTTCCATGCTACGGCAAGCGAACTTGCCGGGAGAATTCGTTGGTTTTGTCGAAGGCGATGACATTGGTAAAGGCACAGTCGATGTCATTGTAACCGATGGCTTTACCGGTAATGTTGCCCTGAAAACCGCAGAAGGTACCGCGAAGCTTATATCCGAGTTTTTCCGGCAAACCTTTAAAAGCAGTTTTTTGGCAAGCCTTGGTTACATTCTTGCCAGTTCGGCATTAGATAAATTAAAGAAGCGAGTTGATCCGCGCCTCTATAATGGCGCAATCTTTCTCGGTTTGAACGGGATCGCTGTGAAAAGCCATGGCGGTACTGATGCAATTGGTTTTGCAAATGCAATCGGCGTTGCTGTTGATATGCGAGATCAGGACATCGTCCGAAAAATTCGTGAAGATTTCGATTCGCTTACACGTGATCCAATTAATGAACAGGCTGCGTTTGAATGATGATACGTGCAAATATCAAGGGATGTGGTTCTTATCTTCCCGAACGTATTGTAACCAATGATCAGCTTGCTGAACGTGTCGACACCTCTGATGAATGGATCCGCCAACGGACAGGTATCCGTCATCGTTACGTTGCTGGCGAAAACGAACTGACATCAGATCTTGCGACCAAGGCTGCTGTTGCGGCTCTTGAGCATGCAGGTATTGATGCTTCAGAAATAGATTTGATTGTTTGTGCCACGGCAACACCTGATGAAACCTTTCCTGCAACAGCAACAGTTGTTCAGAAAAACCTCGGTGTAATCCGAGGTGCTGCTTTTGATATTCAAGCTGTTTGCAGCGGTTTTGTATACGGCTTATCCGTTGTGGATAGCTTGATGAAGACCGGACAGGCTCGTACAGCTCTTCTGATTGGCGCGGAGACCTTTTCACGCATTCTTGATTGGGAAGACCGTTCCACCTGCGTTCTCTTCGGGGATGGTGCAGGCGCAATTGTTCTGCAATCAGAAGAAGGCAAGGGAGATACCAGCGATAGCGGTATCTTAAATACCCACATTTATTCAGACGGCCGACATCACGACGCACTTTATGTTGACGGTGGCCCGTCTTCTACAGGGACTGCCGGGTTCTTGCGCATGGAAGGGAAAGAAGTTTTCCGCCAGGCTGTGTCCCGCATGCCTGAAGCCATCGACATGGCCTTGCAAACATCAGGTCTTTCGTCTGCTGATATTGATTGGCTGGTTCCACATCAGGCAAATATTCGCATTATTGAGGCAATGGGCAAAAAATTAAAACTGCCCAAAGACCGTGTTGTTGTAACCGTGGATAAACATGCAAATACCTCAGCTGCTTCTATCCCGCTTGCTTTAACCGAAGCTGTATATGATGGCAGAATTAAACGTGGTGACCTCGTGATGATGGCCGCTATGGGTGGTGGATTTACATGGGGCTCAGCTCTACTGCGCTGGTAATAGGATTGGTGTCTTATGACATCTTTTCGAGATAAAACTTGTAATTTCCTGTTAAGTCTAGCAAAATTGCCTTGTGTATCATATGGGTTAGCGGTGATATCGTATAATCCGGATAAAGATAACAAGGGGAGTGGAACTTCATTATGGGCACTACAGTAACCCGTGCTGATCTCAGTGAAGCAGTATATCAGGAAGTTGGTTTATCCAGAAACGAGTCTGCTGATCTGGTTGAGTCAGTTTTAAATGAAATTTCCAATACATTGATCGAGGGTGATACGGTCAAGATTTCATCGTTTGGCAGTTTTGCTGTCAGGGAAAAAGGTGAACGTATTGGTCGTAACCCCAAGACAGGGGAAGAAGTTCCAATCTTGCCGAGACGAGTTCTTGTCTTCCGCGCATCGCATGTTTTGAAAAACAAGATCAATTCATCTTTGTCCTAAGCAAGAATTTAAACGGAACGTGTAGGTAAGTAATTCCGACTAAATTTGAATGAGCAGGAGTTTAATCTGCGAAATGTCTGCTGCAGAATCGACAACTAAATCTGCGACTGCGTTCCGGACGATCAGTGAAGTTTCTGGCGACTTGAAAGTACCGCAACATGTCCTGCGGTTCTGGGAAACAAAATTTCCTCAAATCAAGCCTTTGAAACGTGCTGGACGCAGACGCTATTATCGACCAGAAGATCTGACGATTCTACGTAGGATCAGGGATCTGCTGTATAAAGACGGCTACACGATCAAGGGCGTTCAAAAGCTGTTCAAGGATGGTGCGTTTAAAACCGGTGCAGCTAAAGCAGATAAGGGGCAAACGTCAACCAAATCTGTTAAGGCGCAATCTGAAAAAACGACACCAAAATCTCAGGCAAGTTCTCAGGAACTGATTGATGGCTTGTCCGTTGATAATCAGAAGAAGCTTTTGATTGAATTGAAAAAAATACGCTCCCTTTTAGATTAACTCTCTGTTCTTTTTTGTTTTAAATTTTTGCTTCCGGGCATTGCTTTGCGTAATGGGCAAAGGTATATAGAACGTGTGGACGACAGTTGGCGTCACGACTGACGGAGTATAGCGCAGTCTGGTAGCGCACTTGGCTGGGGGCCAAGGGGTCGCAGGTTCGAATCCTGCTACTCCGACCAATTAAAAACCTCTGATCTATAAGATCAGAGGTTTTTCTTTCAAAATATTTCCGGCAAAAATTTTAACCGCTGAGACTGGTTTTCTGTTTGTTCTGTGATAATCTGGCGCAACGAAATGATGACGGCGAACGATCAGGGGGAGTGTCGGAATGGATGCTGAATTAAAAATGGCTGAGCCGATACTTGAAATTTGTGATTTATCCAAGAGTTTTGAACAGATTATAGCTCTTAAAGATATCAGTTTTTCTCTCGAATTAGGTAGTACCCTTGTCATTATAGGTCCATCAGGGAGTGGCAAAACCTTGCTCCTCAAAACGATCCTTGGAATTGTTCAACCTGATTCCGGCCAGATCATCATCGATGGAATTGATACTGCTGAATTTTCAGGAAATAGTCAGAAATTGCTAGATCGTTTCGGTATGTTGTTCCAACAATCTGCCTTGTTTGATTCAATGACTGTCTGGCAAAATATTGCTTTTAAGGCTTTGAAAAAACCTCAAGCGGATGAGACGAAAATCAAAAAAGAAGCGATTGAAGTGCTCGATCAGGTGGGGCTTCGCCCAGAGGTGGCGGATCTCTACCCCGCAGAACTCTCAGGGGGGATGCAAAAACGCGTAGGCCTGGCCCGTGCTTTTGCGGGTAATCCTGAGTTTCTTTTCCTTGATGAGCCGACAGCGGGTTTGGATCCGATCATGAGTAACTCAATCAGCAAGTTGATAAATACCCAATCAAAGAACAAAAGCGTTACTTCGATAATTGTAAGCAGTGACCTGGAATCAGCCCGCAAAATATCTGACCGGGTGATTATGCTTAACGAAGGCGAGATCGTGTGGAGCGGGCTTACCAAGAATTTGAATAATACGGATAACCCTTATGTTAATCAGTTTATTCATAAATCGGCAGAGGGACCAATTTCTGTTTTGACCGAATAGAAGCTGAGTCCGAATAGTAGCTGAGTATCGTGAGATGGTGATTGTTGAAAAGGAAACTGTGACCCAAATAGAGGTACGGAAATCCACCTTTATCTCTCATCTTGTTCCCATCAGTATATTCGAGGTACGTCTCAAAGATCTTCGCGAAGAACACAAGAAAGCCAACCATCATGTCTGGGCTTTTCGCCGGTTAAATGAATTTGATCAGGTTGAAGAGGGTTCATCTGATGATGGAGAGCCGTCTGGTACATCCGGGCCTCCGACATTACGTGTCCTTCAAGGTAATGGCCTCATCAACTCTGCAGTCATTACCACGAGGTACTTTGGGGGAACAAAACTTGGAACCGGGGGACTTGTGAGAGCATACGGTGAAAGTGTAAAGGTGGCTATAAAAGAAGCCACTCTCAAGCCTTACAAAAAATTGAATAGAAGAGAGTTATCTGTTCTATTCAAGAATATTCCCCACACCGAATATCTATGCGAACAGAAGAGCGTACTGATAATCAAAAGAGATTTTGGTACAACAGGTGCCGTGTTTACACTCGAAGGTGTCGAAGAGGATCTTGAACAGATTTGCGAATTGATTACTCTTCCGTGAGAGCCTTGTGAAGTGCGGTTACAGCTTTAAGTGAGGCCGCCAAGCTCTTGAGTTCATTGCGCGCAAGCATGAGAGCTTCTTTATCTTCTTTTGATAAATTGTGCTGTGTTAAACGGTAGTGGTAAATACGGTTAGCCTGTTTGTTGAGGATCGCCCACTTACTGTTTGGGTCATTAATCAAAGGCAGATGACCGCGCGGCTCGCGTTTAAGAGCTATCTCCAGATCTGTCGTTTGCTTTATTGCCCCCTGATGCATTAAGCTCGCCCCTGATGCATTAGCTTTTCATCGCCAGAATATTAGTTCCAGAATATTAGTTCCAGAATATTAGTTAACGAACTATTACACTAAATTTGTTTCAATTTCCAGCTTTAAGATTATTGACTTGTCTGTCAGTCAATATTTTAAATAAATTTACTCAAATGCAGAGGTGTAACGAACCTCCTCTTCACTAATCGCATGTTCAATAACATATTGATCAATAGCGCCAAATAAACTTTCGCCTTCGTTGTTGAACATTTCGATACGGACATGATCTCCAAACTTCATAAATCCTGTCGTTGCAGTTCCACGGGCGAGTATTTCAAGCATACGTCTTTCGGCGATACAGGAAGAGCCAACAGAACTGTCCTGGTTTGAAACGGTACCAGACCCAATAATTGTTCCCGCAGACAAGTGTCGTGTTTTCGCGGCATGAGCTATTAACTCTGAGAAATTGAATGTCATATCTATACCCGCATTTGGTCGCCCGAATAATGTTCCGTTGTAGGTCGTATTCAAAGGAAGGTGTATTTTGCTATTCTGCCAAGCTTCGCCTAGCTCATCCAAAGTGATCGCAACCGGAGAAAAGGCTGTCGCAGGCTTACTATGTAAAAAACCGAAGCCACTTTCTAGTTCCTCGGGAACAAGATTTCGAAGCGACACATCATTGAGCAAGGTAATTAAACGGATATGGTGAGGGGCTTGTTGGGCTGATATATGCATAGGAACATCATCTGTTATCACCGCGATTTCAGCTTCAAAATCAATCCCGAATTCCTCGGAAACAACTTCTACTCCGGCATGTGCTCCAATCATTTTGTCAGATCCCCCTTGATACATAAAAGGATCTGTCCAAAATTTATCATGGATTTTGGAACCCCTTGCTTTTTGAACTAGTTCCAAATGATTGACATAAGCGGACCCGTCAACCCTTTGGTATGCACGAGGAAGAGGGGCGAGACACTCGCTGGATTGAAAAACCTTGTAACCTTTTTCCTCTCCGTTGTTTAAGCGTTGATATACGCCTTCCAGAGAAGGTGCCAATAGTTGCCAGTCATCCAATGCAGCTTGTAGAGTTGCGGCAATTGCGGGGACTTCAACGTAGTGGGCTAGCCGTTTGCTGACGACGACAAGCTTGCCGTCTCTTCCTTCTTTACCGTCTCTACCATGACTTTTTAGGGTTGCCAGTTTCATTTTTTGCCTCCAGTTAAGACTGTTCATCCCCCATTCTTATGTTATTTGATTTCGGTATTTCCCGTTACGCCAAATCTGTGACTTCCAAATTTGTGACTTAGTGTTTGTTTTCAGAAGGAGCAGCCGGGGCGGGATTGATATTTCCGAGGACCTTTGCCTCGTCTATGACGGATAACAAATCCGAAGTGATCGTATCAAATAGCTGCTCAAAGCTATCGATCACATAATAGATAGGTTGAAAGATATCTATACGATAGTTGGTTCTAAATATGGTTATGGGATCAAAATCCAGTATTGTCGGTGCCAGGCTATCGGTGCAATACACGGCTTCGCCGGATGAGGATGCCAACCCGGCACCGTAAATTCTCTCTCCGAGCGGCGTTTTTATCAGGCCGAACTCAACTGTAAACCAGAATAAACGTTGTAGTGACCACATATATTTTTTCTCAACGGAGAGGGCCAGTTTCCCGTACTCCTGTACATAATCGGCAAAAGAAGAGTTTGTCAGCATTGGACAGTGCCCATAAATTTCATGGAATACATCCGGCTCTTTGATGTAATCGAAATCTTCGCGAAGACGGATAAAGGTCGCGGCGGGAAATTCTCTATTTGCCAGGATGTTAAAAAAATCCCTTGGGGGAATTACTGCTGGAACGGATCGAACACGAAACCCTGTTACTTCGTACAGGCGCTCGCTAATCTCCTTGAGTTGCGGAACTTGCGCTGCCGAAAGACCCAGAATTTCACGGCCTTTAATGAACTCCTTACAAACACGACCATCAAGGATTTTGTTTTGGCGAGTAATAAGATCACCCCACACTTCATCTTCTTCAGATGTGTAGTGGTAAATACCTTTTGAATCAGGAATTTTGGATTGATAAGCAGATTCTAGATGACCCATTAAGTTACGCTCCAATATTTCTTATTCAATATATTGCTTATTTTATGTGATAAACTGGGGTATATTATTTTTTAATTACAGATATTGTCTTAAATCATAGATAATTTAATCAAAATATATGGATTTTAAGAATTGATTGATCTTGACGTTGTGGATGTAAAAATACTTAGTTTACTCCAAAGGGATGCGACAATACCCACAGCGGAAATCGCTCAAAGGGTAGGGCTCTCTCAATCACCTTGTTGGCGGAGAATTAAGCGTTTTCGAGATGAGGGGCTCATTTGTAAGGAAGTCTGTCTTCTTGATCCGAAGGAAGCAGGCCTTGGTGTAACGGTTTTTGCCACCGTAACTCTTGTCCAGCATAGTGAAGAGCATGTCAGGCAGTTTGAAGATATTGTCGAGCGCCGACCTGAAATTATGGAGTGCTATACCATAACCGGTGACAGGGATTATCTATTAAGAATTGTTGCTAAAGATATTGAAGCCTATGATCATATGTTAACAGAACAGTTTTTACATTTGCCGATCATAAATTCGGTAAACTCCCGCTTTGCGTTGCGAAGCGTTAAATACTCTACTGAACTTCCCATTTGACTTCAAAAGAACAGTTGTAAGGTCTCGGCTTTGATAAATATTAGAAAAGAAGAAGTTAAAGACAGGGCTGCTGTTCTGCAATTAACTTATGATGCTTTTGATCGTTGGGATGAAAGCGACTTGATAAAGCAATTATATTTGGATGACGATGTCATATTTGGACTGGTTGCCGAGGAGGAAAATGGGGATGAAAGGCGGATAGTTGGTCATATTCTCTTTAGCACGGTTGAAGTTTCTTCCGATCAACTCGCTCTTGAAGTCGCGGCAATCGCCCCTATATCTGTTCACCCCGAACAACAGAAAGCGGGTATTGGCGCAACGTTAGTACGTGAAGGATTGCAAATCTGCCGCAATAATGAAGAGCTGGTGGGAATACTTGTTCTTGGTAATCCGGACTATTATCAAAGATTTGGGTTTTCGTCTGAATTGGGTGCACGTCTCGATGCGCCCTTCAAGCAAGACAGCTTTATGGCATTAGAATTTAGACCTGGTATTTTACCCGAAAAGGCAATCGTCAAATATGCCTCTGCTTTTGGATTATGAGTTTTAACAAAGTTGTAGTGGTCTATGATATTTATTACGAAATGGTCAATCGGACATCCCTAAACCTTCAAGGCTAGTTGTACGGCTTGACAGTGGGCGTGAAGTCGTTGTCAAGGAAAGTGGAGATGTGTTTTTCCGGAACAGTAACGTGTTCTTCTTAGGGTACTGGATACATTTCGTTCGTCAATATACACTAAGCGAGTTTCGTGGGTAATTTTGTCGCAAATCATATCTCAAATGTCTAGAATCTATGCACCTAGCTTATGCGACACCGTTTTTGTTGAAAACGGGCTATCGTGAAATTGTCGCAAAATTAGTAACATTTGCAACAAGTCACTTAAACGCTTTCTGATAAAATAAACGGTCATTGCCTTCAGGATATTCTGATATGCGCCCGAACTCTTGATATCCGAGGTTTTCGTAAAATTTTGGCGCTTGAAAAGAAAAAGTATTAACCCATGCTCCGCGACAACCTTCTTTCTTTGCATATTGTTCAGCAGATTGCATTAAAGAACGCCCATATCCTTTACCGCGCAAATCCGTATGAACAGATAATATTTGAATATAAAGCCAGCCCCAATGAAGTTCTCCAACAAGTCCTCCTTTGACTTCTCCATCATGAATCAAAGCAATTGTGAATGAAAGTTTTTCCCATTTAAAACCATGATGCTCAACGAAGTTGTTAAGTGGAGAAAGAATGGCCTTGCGAACTTCTAAGGTAGGGTTGCTCAATTTCTTTATCTGAATCGATGTCATCGGTATATAAATTCTCGCGCTAGAGATTTGTGTATTTACATCCTTGTCGATCCCGAATTTTGAGTCAAAATTTCTTAGCGCATATTTTACGGTCGAATGTGTCCAGTACTCTTTCTTCGACAAACGGTAACAAAGATATTAGGCTTCCATAGGTATTACTTTGTAAGATATATCTCGGATGATTTTGATTAATCGAATGCAAGTTTATAGGTGGTATTGAAAATACTATTCAACAGCATTTAGGGAATGCGGTGTTCAAATTTTTAGTGCTTTTTTGCTGCTTGGCATATTCCTCATCATTTAAGGAAATGTAGGATGCAGCCTTTAATGCTTTTTTCCGGTTTCTTTTTTAACCTCGCTTAAATCATCATCTTCATCGTCGAATACTGCTCTGTAGGCTGCGCCTTCCAGATCGTCGTATTGCCCTGTTCGTAAAGACCAGAGAAAGGCTGCGAGACCCATCAAGCCCAGGAATAGCGCTATGGGGATGAGCAATGCCAAAGCAGACATTTCAAACTTCCTTTTCTGTCAGTCGTAAACGAAGGGCATTAAGTGTCACGATAATTGACGAACTGGACATCGCGATTGCAGCAAAGAGCGGGGTAACCTGTCCTGCCATGGCAAGGGGGACCGCAATCAGATTATAAAGTATGGCTAAGCCAAAATTCTGGAATATGAGCGCTTTGGCTTTGCGTGCAATTTGTACAGCTTCGATCATGGGCTTGAGGCGGTTGCCCTGAAAGACAAAATCAGCTGTTGTCTGGCTTATATCGGCAGCGGTTGCTGGGGAGGCAGATACATAGGCGGTTGCGAGTGCGGGAGCATCATTTAAACCGTCGCCCACCATCAGAACTTTTTTATCTCTTTTGGCCAGATCTTCCAGATAATTGATTTTATCTTTAGGATTTGCCTCGGCTTGCCAATTTGACAGGGAGAGTTCTTCGGCGACGATTGCTACGGCCGAACGTCGATCGCCCGAGAGTAACTCAACTGAACTCAAATATTCTTTCGAGAGGTTAATTGCCAAAGTTGCGTCGGGGCGAAGTTTGTCTCTGAAAGTAAAGCGGGTGTTGCTGCCATCACTTTTTGCAAGCCACAGTTCGCTTACGGGCTCGTCTATTGTATCTGGCGATATATTCGGGTCTTTAATTCCGCACCATGTCCGATTACCAATTCTCACACGTAGGCCATCAATATAACTCTCCATACCTTGCCCCGGTTCTTCATGGACATCGGCAAGAGCTATAACATTATTTCCTGCTGCTCTTACAAGAGCTTTTGCGAGAGGGTGATTACTCCACACAGCAAGAGACGCTGCCAACTTGAGATCTTGATCCGATATATCTGCGTGGTTAAAGAGTTCTGGTTTTCCCTCTGTTAGCGTCCCGGTTTTATCGAAGACGACAGTGTCAGCGTCTGCCAGTCGTTCTAATCCATTTGCCGATTTTACAAGAACACCTTTTTTCAAGAGCAAACCACTGGCGACGACTTGAACGGTTGGTACCGCCAGCCCGAGAGCACAGGGGCAGGTTATGATCAAGACTGCAACGGCGTTCATCATGGCGAGGTGCCAGCCGCCATCTCCGAGCATCCACCAGGCAGCAAAAGTAAAAGCAGACAACAGGTGAACGGTCGGCGCATAAATTTTGGCGGCACGGTCAGCGAGTTGAACATACTTTGCCCGCCCTTGTTCCGCCGTTTCCATCAGCTTGACGATTTCAGCAAGGAGAGTTTGGTCATCCCGAGCGGTCACCAACACTTCAAAGGGGGCTGAAAGGTTCAGAGTACCGGCAAAGACAGCGTCGCCAACAGCTGCTTCTTGTGGAAGGGTTTCGCCTGTAATCAAAGAGGTATCGATCTCTGAAAACCCGGAAAGAACGGTACCATCTACCGGGATTTTTTCGCCGACAGAAATTGCGACTTTCATCCCGGCTTCAATTGATTCTACCGGGAGGGAAATCCGGGTTCCGTCTTCATTTATGACGGTTGCGGCGATGGCTCTGAGAGAGAGCAGGTTCTGTGCTGCCGATTGAGCCTTACTCCGCATACGACGGTCGAGATACCTGCCAATCAAAAGGAAGAAAAGCAGCATTACGGAGGCATCGAAATACGCGTGGTTTGAGCTTTGCAAGGTTTCACTGACACTCATGCCAACGGCAAGCAACACCGCGAGTGAAATGGGAACATCCATGTTCAGGCTACGGGTTTTAAGCGCTGCAATGGCGGAACGAAAAAATGGTTGTCCTGAATAGGCCACGGCAGGAAGGGCAATCAAAGCTGAAACCCAATGCATAAGGTCACGCGTTGCCGGGCCCATATCATCGACGCCAGACCAGACGGCAACAGACAGCAACATTACGTTTGCTGCGGCAAAACCGGCAACCCCAACGGCGCGCAACAGGGCCTTGTCCTCTTTTTCCCCTGCATTGATCATGAGCTGGGGATTAAAGGGCGTTGGGGGGAAATCCAGATCATCTAGTGTTTTTACAATAGATGACGCTGATGTCAGCGTCTCATCCCACAATACAAAAAGTCGTTTTGTCGAAAGATTAACCCGTGCGGTTTCAATGCCAGGTAACTTGTTCAAGTTTCCTTCGATGAGCCGGATGCAGGAAGGGCAATGGATTGTATCAACGATAAGGCTTAATTGGGATAGTCCGCCATCTGCTTTTTGGATATAAGCTGCGGGGTCAATGCTCGCCTGTACAGTATTAACCTGTGCCGAATTGGAAGGTACAGGGGGCGGCGTAACTGCAATGTTTTCTTGTTTATTACCAGAACAACAATCTGACATTTCAAAACCTATTTAATAAAGAAACGTTGTTCAATTTGATAGGGTGTACCGTCTGGCGATGTGGCATATAGGCTAACGTGCCACTGACCAGTTAGCGGTAGATCCAGATTGGCTTGATAATAACCAGCTTTGTTTTCCGCGAGAACAATGCTTTGGTCATGGCCTTGAAGAGCTGGTCGACCAACTTTCGCGATTACATTAAATTCAGACAGTTCTTGAGCATCTTTATCCTTTAGCGTGAAGGATAAACGGTACTGATCACCGACAGGGAGAAGTGAAAGCTGGCTTTTCCACTGCAATGCACGTTGTACCTGTGCTGCTTCGATGGTTTTGTTGTAATTCAGGCCATCTACATAGGCGTTGTCTTTCGATAACCCAGTCCAGGTGTTCGTTGCGAAGTACACAAACACAAGGTTCATTCCGATAATAACACCAAAGAAAGATACAATCGAAATCAGGAAGTGTTTACCTGTAAATTTTTTATCTTTTTTGGTATTGTGAAGATCGTTCATGGAGAAATGGCTTTCTATCGTGCTCATTTGTTTGGTCCTATGAAGACACTATCATTTATGACGCTGTAACCACTTTCTTTATCTGTGATGATAATCTTAATGGGTTCAGAGCTCGATCTTAAGGTATCACCTTCAACAGTCAGGAATAGATGCACACTGCGCAAACTGTCTGATTTGACATCAACGACAGGGGCGGAGCCAATGCTTTCGATGTCATTTATCTTTATGTCCTGGACATCCAAGCCATCGATGGTGACGGCAAACTGGCGTGGACTACGTTGTTTGTTGAGAATTTTGATTGTGTATCCGTTTCGAATAGATCCATCTGATAGCTGGACGAATATCGGATTACGATCTCTTAAGACATTCAAATCCAGTGGTGATCTGTTTATGAGAAGATAAACCATAAACCCGCACACCGCGACAATCGACAGTGCATAAAGCACGGTTCTCATACGCAGCAAGCTGAACTTTTCAGGCTTGCCAATTCCCCTTCGGGCAAGATTGGCATCTGTATCATAACCAATAAGACCACGGGGAGTGCCCATCTTGTCCATAATGCCGTCGCAGGCATCAATACAGAGGGCGCAGTTAATGCATTCCAACTGGGAGCCATCGCGAATATCAATACCCGCAGGACAGACAACAACACACTGCTTGCAATCGATACAATCGCCAAAGGAACTGCTGTCCTGTCCTTTTCTGATATGACCCCTGACTTTTCCATGACCTTTTGGTTCTCCTCTATCTTTGCGATAGGTGACTTGCAGAGAGTCTTCATCCATCATGGCTGCCTGGATGCGAGGCCAGGGGCACATGTAGGTGCAAACCTGTTCACGGGAAAGACCACCGAG
>MAAC01017597.1_pt1 | contig 18441 bp, 18 predicted proteins | sample 1115981 | NCBI WGS metagenome assembly MAAC01 (sample SAMN04961126, study PRJNA320927) | seawater metagenome | isolation source: sample BD02T64 sea water enriched with oil for 64 days | place: USA:Gulf of Mexico | collected 2013-07-27
AAATGATCATCATTCAAATCAGAAGGATGATGCGTGAATATATAATCTGGTTGAGTTTCTTCAATTACTTTCTCTATATATTGCACCAATTCTAAGTGTGGTACCGTATTGAACTTGATATTGGGAAAACTCCCTAATATCGGAGGTTCAGCTCCAATTATTTTTTGAGCATTACACGTATCCTTATACAATTCATCTACTTCAGGCCTGAATTGTCTGGCTTCTACATTGCCCGATAAAATACAATTATAAATAATGTGTCCTTTCTGTGATAACACATAAGAACTTGCTCCAAAACCTAATGCCTCATCATCTGGGTGTGCTGTTATTGTTAAATATGTTTTCATTTAAAATGATTTAATCGTTTCTTTTAATCCTTCAATAGCTGATACAGGAAGAGTAACATTTAATTCTTTTTTTATTTTCTCATTAGAAACAACATAACTTTCAGTTAACTTATCTAACCTATGAGTGTTAATTGGCAAATGCAAAACATCTCCGATTATCGCCATAAACCTCACTATTAATTTAGGTGTTTTTAAAATTACTGCAGGCTTTAATACTTCTTTTCCAATTAATTCAACTAATTCAGTTGTTCCAATTGGAGTATCATCAGACACATTGTAAACCCCAGATGCAATACTTTTGTTTATTAAATTCTCAATTATAAAACAAAAATTTTCTATTGAGGTAAATGACCTGTGGTTTTCATACTTCCCTAATGGGTAAGGTATTCCTTTAGATATTATTTTATATAATAAATTTAAATTCCCTTTATTACCAGGGCCATGTATCATACAAGGTCTTAAAATATAAACTTGTTTGCCTTCGGGTAGCTTCTTACTTAATAAATAATTTTCTGCCGCTAATTTTGATTTCCCATATGCTGTTTTAGGTTCTGGCTTTACTTCTTCAGTTAAAACTTCTTCAATAGTATCAACCGCGGCTTTTACAGTACTTATAAATATGAACTTCTGACAATTACTCTTCAAAAACAAATCAAAAAGCTTTATTGTTAAATTTGTATTTACTTCAAAATACTCATCTGGTTTAGAAACGTTTTTAAGATCATGCGCTTTACCAGCTAGATGAATAAATACTTTTTTATCTTCAAAATCTTTTAAAGCAATTTTATTATAATTAATTTTACTAATATCGTTACCTCTATAAACTCCAATAATGTTGTAACCAGAATGTAAGTACTTTTTTAAATTCACACCTACAAACCCTGTAATTCCAGAAATGAAAATGTTCTGCTTCATAGATTAATTTTTAAAAAGGGAAACGTATTTTTAACTATTTTTAATTACTTTCTTAAGAAACCTTGTCTTAATAAAAAGTTTACTAGGCTTAAGTCCATTTATAGTAATGGCTTTAATTATTTCTTTACTAATTCGTTTATAAGTTTCATAACCTTGATTACTATTACCACCTGGTGTCATACAGACATACTGTTTATCTAAATAAGAATAAGTAAGTCTATCTACTAAGAACAATCTTATTAAAGATTCATAATCAGCTGCTATTGGTAAATCCAATCTAAACTCTTTTAATCTTTGTATTGCTTTTTTTGTATAAACAATACCTAAATGAGGGGGCATAAAACCATTTAATAAATCTTCTGGCTTCCATGATTTAGGATTATAGCTTCTAACGACTTTCTCGTTTTTAACATAATCAACATTTGATAATAAAACATCTGTGTCATTCTCTTTTAATTCAGAAACCAACTCTGATATAGCATTATCATTATTATACCAATCGTCTGAATTAATTATCAAACAATAATCTCCTTCTGCTTTTTTTATACCTTTGCTCATAGCATCATATAAACCTTTATCAGGCTCAGAAACAAGATCAATTCTTTCATCATCAAAACTGTTACAAATATCTAAAGTCTTATCCGTAGAACCTCCATCAATAATTATATATTGTAGTTCTATCTGTTTTTGCTCAACAACACTTTTAATTGTCCTACGAATAGTCGCTTCTGAATTATAGCAAATAGTTACTATAGAAACATGTGGTCTCTTTTGATTCATTAGTTACTTTTTATTTACTTGGCTTTCAATCCAGTTATATGTTTTTCTCATTCCATCAACAAGAGGCTGGTTAACCTTCCACCCAATATTGTCATAATATAAATTGTTATCAGAATTTCTTCCATTAACTCCTATTGGACATTTATGTCCATATTTATCAAAAAATTCTTGCCCATCTATATTGTTAATGGAAACATTCTTTTTTGAGATATCTATTGCCATTTGCGCAAAATCATTAATCGACAGCATTTCTTCAGAACCAATATTTACCGGCCCAACAAAATCTGATCTCATTAACCTAATAGTTGCCTCAATACATTCGTCAATATATAAAAATGATCTTGTTTGTGATCCAGGTCCCCATACCTCTATAGAGTCGTTTTCTTCACATAAAATCACTTTTCTACAAAAAGCAGCTGGTGCTTTTTCTCTACCACCATCCCATGTACCTTCAGGCCCAAAGATGTTATGATATCTAGCAACTCTTACGTCCAACCCTTTATTTCTACTATAAGCTAAAAAGATTCTTTCACTAAACAACTTTTCCCAACCATATTCACTATCTGGATTTGCTGGATAAGCTGAATCCTCAATACAATTTGGGTTATCAGGATCAAGTTGATTATGCTCTGGATACATACAAGCTGAAGAAGAGTAAAAGACTCTTTTCACTTTTCTTAACACAGAATAATTACAAACATTAAGGTTTACTAAAGCTGAATTATGCATAATATCAGCATCATTCTCTCCTGTAAAAACAAATCCAGCTCCCCCCATGTCAGCCGCAAATTGATATAACTCATCAATATCATTATCAATTACTCTATCAACTAAAACGGGATCAGTTAAATCCCCAACAATAAATTCATCTGCTAAAGTTTCCGAAAATTCTGGGCGCTTCAAATCCACAGCTCTCACCCAAAAACCTTCATTTTTTAATCTTTTAACCATATGGCTACCTATAAAACCACCTCCTCCTAAAACAACTGCTTTTTTCATATTTATTAATTTATTAATTTATTAATTTATTATAAAATTTATAATAATTCTTCGCCATAATTTTTGATGTATATGATTCTATAAATCTTTCATGAATTTTCATGGACAAAATCTCAGAATTATCGTATGCAAATATAATGGCATCTGATAATGATTCAATATTATTATATTCAAAGAATGAAACTTCGTTTGAATTAAACAAATCTCTAAAAATAGGAATGTTATTGCAAACTGAAGGAATCCCCAAAGCCGCAGCTTCAAGTAATGAAATTGGCGATCCTTCATTAGATGAGGTCATTCCAAAAACATCAAAATATTTATAATATATTCGTGCATTATTACGTTTCCCTAAAAACAAAACTCGGTCGAGAGTATTATTTTTTTTAGCAATATTTTTTAAATTCTCTAACTCTTCACCTTCTCCTATACAAATAAAACAAAAATCTTCTAAAAAAGGAAGGGCATTAATGATTTGGTCCAACCTTTTCCTTTTTACAATTCTTGAAGCAGTACCTATACATTTATACTTTGATTTGAGTTTAATGATTTTTAATAGATCATCCTGAGGCACTTCGTCAAGCAGTTTAATTTCTGAAATACCGTTAGGGATATTTAATACCTTAATATTAGGGAAACAACTCTTGTAAGTTGTATACATTTCATTATTTAGTGTGACAACCCCATTATTAGTCTTTAAAAAGGTATGCCACAAAACAGTAACAAGTTTTGCAGATATATTTGACCTTAGTGTTTTTTGATCATCAGATATATTTTGATGTATAGTAGAGATTTTTTTAGCACTAAATTTCTTTATCATTGACCAAAAAAACATGTAGAAATCAGGTCGTAACATATGAGTGTGAATTATATCATATTTTTTAAAATCAATTGGTGTAAATAGATTTATCTGATACAGATTTGCATTAATCTCTAACTCAACTTTATTATCAAAATAGTAAACATCAATGTCATTTTCTTGTGATAGATGATCAATTATGTATTTAGCAACTAAAATTGGGCCTGCGAATGCAAGTGATGGCAAAATAAAAGCAATCTTCATTTTATCTATGTTAAAACTTAGTGATTAAAAATTTGATGTTTTTGTTCTATATTTATGGCGCTCAAAGATAATAATTAAAAAACAATTGCCAGAAAAAAATCATACGGAAAGAGTAATAAGTATATAGTGGAACTTCTAAAGAGAGTATTGGATTTTTCAAGTATATTAAATTAAAACTATTGCCCAACTACAAATATTTAAACAGCTGCAATATAAAATTTAAATACCAGAATATTCTAAATAAAATCCATTAATATTTAAAAAGTAATTCTTCTTAGTTGAGAATTTGAGAATTTCCAACCCGAAGTTATAATAGCCATTAACAAGTAAAAAAAGAAAAGTGTTGATATTAACTTAGGGTAATCACCCATTATGCACGCATAAGTAGTCATCAAATACGCTTTTAGGTAAAAAAAACCTGAAATGTATGATGTTGAATTTGAAGACAATACAAATGATTTTAATACTCTACCACATAAGCATCCTGAAAGAAACACTGCAAAGCCTCCGAAAACAGGCCCAAGGGTTACTAAAAGCAAGCTAGGTGCTCCCATTGTAAATTTAGACCCTCTTTCTATATATAAATTATAAACCTGATCTGGAGCAAGTATTTTCATCATATAGTTAATCCCACTTACATTCTTATCAGTACCTATCCCCATACCATGGCTTAAAAATGATGAGTAATCAACCGGATGATTAGACACATAATTTTGTGTCGACCACCACACCTCACTCTGAAGTGAATATCTAATTATGATTCTACCCCAAGGATTAAGGTCGGATGTAAATGATACATTAATGAATAAAATTAAAGTAATTAATAATACTATTATAATGATATAATATTTTACTTTACTAAAAGGAGGGAAACGATTTTTAAAGGCCGCCATCGTAATTAAAATAATAGAAAACCCAAAAAATAGACCAGAGAATCTGTCCCCGTGAAGAATTTGAACAACACAGAATACAATAAAAAGGATATAGAAATTATATTTTTTCTTAGAAAAAAAATAATAAATCACTATGAAATACAAAAGCGAATTAGAAAGATTTAAAATTAACTGTATTGGGAATTTTGATATATTTATGCGATAATCTAAGCGGTTAATACCTAATACAAGGGGGGAATTATATATTATAAGAGATAAAATTAAAATCGTAATTAATAAAAGAAATAACCCTTTTGCTTTATTAAGTAAAGAAAGAGAAAAAAACTTTCTATCAAGTATTATTCTCTTAGTCTTAGATATGAATGCAGTTTTAATTCCTAGTATTAAAATCGAAAAATAAAAAACATTTATAACCAATGAACCATTCAAAAAACTAACTTGATTAAGCTCTGTAAGATAATTCGGGAAACTTTCATTTAAAACATTTGAAATGGCCGCTGGTATGTAAGCAGTAAAAAACAATATATTGAGAAGAAAAAACTTAGGATCTCGCTTGTATATTATATACGAATAATACATCATTCCAAATAAACTAATATAGGCTGTAATTAATGACGGCTTAAGCGCAACATCAATTCTCATTAGTATAAAAAAGAAAATACTAAAATAGATATAAGGTGATGTCAATTTGTTAATTATAAAATTCATTTTTAATTTATCGTGTTATTAAATATATAATCCTGAATTGAGTATATTATTTTCTTCTAATGCTTCATAATAGTACTTATCATATCTTGGTCCATAAACCTCCATATTTATATATCGGAATTGGGGTCGAACATTGATATATTTAGAACTGGATAAATTTAATAAGACACTGGAAGTAAATCCAATAACTAGCCCAGGCACATCATTCTCATAAAAAAACTTCTCAATTCCATTGGGTAACTTAATAAATTCAATCCCTTTAATTTTGAATGAAAGAGCAATCTGTTCATTAGGGTGCAAGTAATATTTATACTCTCCATACTTTTCCTTAATCGACAATAGAAGTTCCTTATACGAAGCCTTATCACAGAGGTTAAAGTCTAATAATGGCGAGCCAATAAAACATACTCGTTCTAATTTCGTTTTAAACTTATTTTCGTAAAAGTTCAAGCTATAAACTGGAAATGGTAACTCCAGGTCATCTTTTATTTTGTATACTGTAAAATATTGATCAATAGAACTCAGAGTATTTCTTATGCTCTTTATTTGAATTTCATTTAGAAAGAGCAAAAATTTCGTGATAAGAAACCTAATCTGCCATTTCAATTTTCTTTTGAAAATATTTTGGTTTTGAATTAATACTGGAGTACCTATTCCATCATCTATTAATATTTTCTTTGTGGCTTTTAAAAAGGCAGAAAGAAATAGAGCATTTAGCCCAGTAATATGAGTACTTACTAGTGTTTCGCAAGAAATATTCTTCTTTTTAAGTGCTCTAACTCCTTTTATTGAAGAATACAACATTCTTATTTTATTGAAGTTAACATTAAATACTTCACCTTCAATCTTTAATTTATGATTTGTAGCATCAACAATTAATGTATTGGCTGTATTAACCTCTTCTTTTTCAATCAAATGATCTATTATACTTTTTTGAAAATATGTTTCGTAAATAAATATTGTCGTGTACATTATTCAATAAGTAATTAAAAATTTAAACTCTCTTTGTTTGAGATAAGACTGTAGATTTTTTTTCGCACATCTGCTATTCTATTCTTATTCATTAAGATAAATATCAGCAGACTTAAAATAGGAGTTAGTATATTATCGTTAAAAACAATACTACTTGCTAAAATAAGCAAAGGAAATAAATAATATGAGGGGAATATTTCAAGTAAAACTGTTTTAAGGTCATTTTTCTCATCTATTTCCTTAAGCGCTCTCTTAGTGATACTTACACAGTAAAAGGTGAATCCAGCAGATACAGCAATAGACATCAATGTAAAAGGCAAGCCTATAAAGATGAAAATCAAAGAAATAGCAACGATAAGAAATATTCCAAATAGTGCTTGAATTGTCATTAATCTTTCTTGCTTTTTTGCAACTAATAAAATACTATAACCAAAATTATTGTTAAGTATAAGTTGGGTAAGTAAAAGTATTTTAAAAGCGGGCATTGCCATGGTGTAATCTGGTAGTATATATTCTAAAAAAATAACAGAAAAAAAACCGACATATGTTAGTAAATAGCATCCTGTTATATAAATTGATCTTATTTGATCTAATAAACTTTTCACCTCTCTGTGATTGTTTGTGTAAATTTTATTTAAAAGTTTTGGATACATCACAAATCCAAATGCACCAACGATCATAAAGACTGCGTTTGATAGATTCACTGCAAAAGTATAATAACCTAATTCCTCAGTTGAATAATACATAGACACCAATGTTCGTGAAGAAATAAGAATTAATGAAAAACTAACATTGTATAATAAGAGGTGAAACCCTCTTGATAATAGTTCGTTAAAAATATCTTTATTGAAACTAACTCGAATTTCCAATGGCGACTTGTAAAGAAAAAAGAGTAATGAGATTAAATTTGCAATTATTGTTCCTATTAGAAGATAACATAACAAATCTTGTTCTTTAGCAAAGAATAATACACATAATTGAAACAATGGAATTATTAGTTCGAAAAAATTTATTTTCTTCAGCAATCCATATGTTCTATATAGATTTACAAACAAATGATTAAAGTTATTTAGTGCAAAAATTAAGAAAATGTAGAATGAATAATTGCTAAATTGATATTTATCAAATAATTGCGGGTAGAATTGTACTGATAAAACTCCAATAGCAAACGTACTTCCGATTAAAACTGTACTTAGTAACAATGAATTACGCCAAAGTTTATTAGCAAAATCAGTCTCATTTTTACGAGTAGATAGAACAGTGTTTAATGCATATGAAGGAGCCATACCAGTATACAACATGTATTGCTTAACCAATTGCAAGAAACTATATATACCAAAGTAATATATTCCTAAATACTTTGCTATTAAAATTGAATTAACAAACTGAATTCCATACGTAACATATCTTGTTCCAATATATTGAGCGATAGGTGAATTATATATTTTAGCTAAAAACTTCAATTAATATTCTTTTTTTATTTCTGAGTATAATACTGTTCTACTAATTAATTACATACTTTAAATCCATTCTAGTACCTTTCTTTAATGGTTGATTTACTTTTTTTCCTAAGATTTCTTTCAAATATTTTGGATGTAAACCAAATCCAGGTCTTATTGAACGAACATTCTCTTTTGTTAAGTAGTCTCCATTTTCAACATCTTGTACTATATATAATGATCTAGAAAAATCTCTCCCTTTAGTTTGTTTTTCAGTTAATGTATAATCTACATCCCCAATTGCTTTCTCTGTTTCTCTCACAGCTTTTACCATAGCTGTAAACTCCGCTTCATCCATTGAAAATGAAGCATCAGCCCCCCCTATTGATCTATCTAGTATAAAGTGTTTTTCTATTATTTTAGCTCCAAAACAAGTTGCAACTACGGGTACTGTACTACCAATTGTATGATCTGATAAGCCACTTACTACATTAAACTTTTCTGCTATATCTTTCACCATACACATATTTGCTTCTTCAATAGGCGCAGGGTAGCTAGATGTACATTTTAATAAGGCAATATCATAATTACCCATTCTTTTACAAGCATCTAAAGCTAATTCAATATCTTCTTTCTCAGCAATACCTGTTGAGATTATAACTGGCTTCCCTTTTGACGCTACCAATTCTATTAAAGGAATATCAGTAATTTCGAACGATGCTATTTTATATGCAGGCACATTTAATGTTTCTAAGAACTCAACTGATGTTGAGTCAAATGGTGATGAAAAACATATTAAACCTTCTTCTTTTGCTACTTGCATTATTTGTTCGTGCCATTCCCATGGTAAATGAGTTGTCTTATATAAATCATGTAAGTATTGACCATCCCATAGTGTACCTTGAGAGATTTTAAAATCTTCCCTTTTTGAATCTAATGTAATAGTATCCGCTGTGAATGTTTGCAATTTAATACAATTTGCACCAGAACGCTTAGCTGCTTTTACCGTATCTATTGCAGTTGCTAAGCTACCATTATGGTTAGCTGATAATTCAGCTATTATAAATACTGGTGAATTTTTATCGATTATATAATTTCCTATCTTCATCTATTTTATCTTATAACTTATTTTGTATATTCCTTATACCCTTTGTAAAGTTTTTTACCAATAACATCTTGTCTTTCATCAGAAAGATCTAAATCTAACTTATCTTGAATAGACCAAATTAAATCATCAAAACCAAATAAATGCCTGTAAAAAACTGTACTTGAAAATCTTGGGTTAATCTCAAAAACTTTAGGAGTATTTTTTTGTAGTCTTAATTGAACATTAACTCCGCCATTTAAATTTAATTTCACAGCTAACTGCTCTAAAAGCAGCGAAATTGCCTTATTCTCAATGACTTCTCCATAACCTGTATAACCTCCATGAAGTTCTCTTTTAAAAATTATAGAGCGTATTTCTCCCTTTTTACTTCTAAATAAACCACAAGTAAATTCTCCGTTTTCATCATCAATAAATTCTTGAATAACATAATCATCAGCTCCATTTCTAGTATAAAACAAAAACTCATCCAGAGTGTTAATTTTATGAATATCTTTACTACCCGATCCTGTTTTAGATTTTAGGATCACAGGAAATGAATCAATCGATTTGACCTCTTTTGCTAAAATGGTTTTAGGAAAAGGTAAGCCTTCCTTTTTTAGAAATTCTGCAGTTTTAAATTTATCAAAACCCACTTCTAACGCCAAAGATGAAGCCGTTATCATTTTTGCCTTACCAATTTTGTTAAAAATATTATTGCCAGAAAAAAAACGCAACTCTGGCTCAGCTATTGGAATTATAATATCAATAGCATTGACTTCAATAAAGGTCTCTAATTTACTTAAGTAATCTGGATGTGAAAAAGGTAAACCAATTGAAAAATTTGGATAAATAAATTGTGCTGCATTTTTATCAGAAATATCAATTCCGAATAATTTTTTGGTGTATTCAGATTTCAACAAAATCTTCCCTATACTTTGCCCTATATCACCTCCACAACCAGTAACTAATATGTTTAGTGTATCATTCATAAATAAATCAGTTTCTTTTTAAAATTTTAGTTAAATATTTTATATCAGAGTCTTTTTCTTCTATTTCGCCTATTAATTTTTCCGTATTATAATTTGTTGTTAATAATTGAAAACATCTATTTACACTATTAATAATACACCAAGATGCTTTTCCTCCAATTTGTCTAGATTGGCCAACTGACCCAGGGTTTATCATTATACTTTTTACGTTTTTAATTGCAAAAGCATAATGAGAATGACCAATTAACACAAAATCGTGTAATGCTGAGTCACATTTGAGTAAGACTTCCTCTTCACAATCCGGATAAATATAATAGTCATTTGACCACGGACTTCCATGACACATTAATAGGGATGTATCATCAAATTCAATAGATTTTGTTTCTGGTAAATTCTTTAAAAAATCTAACTGCTTTTTAGTCAATTTATTTATTGCTTCTTGATGACCACTCCCATACTTTACTCTAATAGGTTCAGCCAAAGAAGGGTCACCAATTAAATCCTCTAAGATGTATTCGTGATTACCTTTTACAACATCAAAACTCCATTCCTCAAGTTCATTTAATATTTTATCAGGATGGTAATAATAACCAACAATATCACCCAGAATCAAAAGATGTTCAACGCCTTCTTTTTTAGCCTTTTTTAAGACCTCAACAAGTGCATCATAGTTACCATGAATGTCAGAAAGAACAGCTATTTTCATACGTTTCTATCTATTGTTTTTAATATGTTTTCCGCAATGTTAAAAGGTGATTTCAATCTCCCTTCTTTTTTTGATTTTTTAAAATTCTCAACATCAGGGAAATTACTATCTCTTATTATTTTTTGCATATTGGTGTCCATAATGCCTGGATCTACATTCAAAAATAAATGTTGTTTATATTCGTTTTTAGCAACATTAAAAAACATTTGAACAAATGCTTTTGATGAGCAATAAAGAGACCAATTACTGATTGCTTTATTTGCAGCTCCAGAACTAATATTTACAAATGACAGTTTATTAGTATTAAAATTTCTTAGTAAATATTTTGTAATCAAAATAGTTGATTTAATATTTACTGAAATACCTTTATCTATTGAAATTTCATCTAAATCTTCAATTTTTACTATCGGTTCAATAACACTTGCATTATTAATAAAATAAACTGCTTCATTACCAATTAAATCTTTTAAAACTGCTATTTTTTCTCCTATGTTATTTTCTGACAAGTCTGTCTTTAAAAAATAGAATTTTTCCGGTGAGTAGCCTAGTTGTTTCTCACTCATACTTCTAGATATAGAAATCACAAAACTGTCACCATTCATCATTAAAACATCTACAAACGCCTGCCCTAAACCTCTATTTGCTCCAGTAATAATAACTATTTTATTTTTCATATTAAAGTTTATTTATTGTGTTAAACTTACTATGAATAATCACATCTTTATATGTTCCATTAAAAAAGAAATGATTTTTTAAAATTGCTTCTTTTGCAAAACCAGAACCTTCAATTGGCACATATAAATGTGGTCTTAAATCAAAAGCAAAAGTAAATATTTTATGAAACTTCAGTTCTGTAAATGCAACTTGTTCAATTAGTTTTAAAAATATTTCCCAATGCAATGAAAAATATTCTTTCTCTAATTTGGTGTTCATAATAAAAGAGATTTCAGCATTTTTATCAATCCAGTTTATGTGCACTAAACCTCCATAGCCAATACATGTTCCATCTTGCAGATATGAAAATAATAGTTGATCAGGTTCTTCTTGGTTAAATAACTTATTTACAACTCTAATAAAATAATTTTCCTGATCTGCTTCAGTTAAAAGTTTATCTTGTCTTAAATGATATACTTGTTCATTTCTCCATTTCAATATTTTCATTTTGTCTTCAGACCGAATAGGTACAATAGTATAATTATCGATTGAAAACTTTTGATTATGTAATGCTTTGTAGAAATTCATTATTACAGCCTAATTTAATCTTTTAAAACCAGAATGACAGATAGGCCCATCTAGTAATTGACTAATATTCAATTCTTCAGATTCACATTTATAAATTGTTTTATAAATATCGCTTAAAGCGTCAAAATATGAATTCAAATGTTCATCATTATGTTCAGTACATGCATAAAAATGAGTGCTAGCCAAAAACCCTTTTTTAAGCATTTCTTGAGTAATCAATGTTTTATATGCAGCTGCATTTGGGCTATTAAAACTATAAGTGGTCATCGCTGCTATTCCTGAAACTGATATATCCAAATTATTTGTTTCAGCTAGCTTTAACCAACCTTTTTGCATTTTACGTCCAGTCTCAGTAATTGTTTCCCATGACTTCACATCTTCCATAACTTTTAATGTTGCGAGTGCGGCGGTTGGTCCGATGCGCTCTGTCCAAAACGTACTACTAATAAATGTGTTTTGGGCGGCTTCCATAACATCCTTTTTTCCTACAACAGCTGTCAATGCGTAACCATTACCTATTGTTTTACCAAACATCACCATATCAGGTTCCACTTTAAATTTTTGGAAAATTCCTCCAAAAGTTTCTCTAAATCCAGAAGAACATTCATCAAAGATAAGTACAATATTTTTTCGTGTTGCTAAGTCTCTTACTTTTTGCAAAAAATTATCCTCTGGTCCAAAGTTTCGTAATACTTCCATTTTAATTACTCCAATATCATTTTTTTCAACTATATCGACGAGTTCTTCATAGTTATTGTAATGAAAAGGAAATACAGAGTTTTTTAAATTTTTAGGAACTCCATTTGGGCTTAGACCAGGAATTAAATGCCCTGATAAGTCATCTCCTCCATTATGATTAGCAGATAAATACCAATCATGCCAACCATGATAGCCACAAACAGCAACATTATCTTTTCCAGAAGCTGCCCTTGCGATTCTAATAGCTATTGAGTTTGCTTCCCCTCCAGCACGTGCAAATCGCACCATATCAGCCCATGGATTCATTTCAATTAACTTTTCAGCCAAATAAACCTCTTCTGGACAATTTAAAGTACTCATATTACCTCTCTTAACAGTTTCCATAACTGCTGCATCAACCTCATCATTTCCGTACCCAAGTGTATTTGTACCAATACCCATAATTGACATATCAAGTAGCTCCCTACCATCTAGGTCCCATACTTTACAGCCTTTAGATTTAGAAAAATAAGACGGCCAGTGTTCCGGCAAAAACATTTCAGGTCGTTTTGAAAGTAACATAGTACCTCCAGGAATTAATGATTTAGCTTTTTTATATAATTTTTCTCCTTTCCCCATTTTAATCTTTTTTTAATGATTTTAACAATCCTTCATTTCTCATGATATTATTGTTTATTTTACTTAAATCATTATCAATAATATAATTTACATAATTAATCCATGATTTTTCAATACCTAATTTTTGAATCAAAATTTCAATAAGCTTAAAATCTTCAACTTCATCAACAGTCATTCTAATTTTAGAATAATCAGAGGCACTTGGGTAATTTATCGCCGTAAATAAATCACTCCCTTTGCCATTAGAATTATTTCTGATATATGGCGTAACATGCTCCCTTTCAGATAATAATTTCGCATTCTCCCATGCGTTTTTTAATGCTGAAAACTTAAATACTTCAACATCTTGGCCATCAGGAAAATGTTCAATTAAAACATTTGAACCATAATCCATATTTTTTTCTTGCACAAAGGTTATTACTTTATCTACCAGACTCGGGTCTAAAAGTGGACAGTCAGAAGTAACTCTAACAATCCAATCTGCATTTTCGCTTTTTACGGCTTGATAGAAACGATCTAAAACATCCAACTCTGAACCTCTTGATGAATAAAATCCCCATTCAATAGCTTTATTATAAATGATATTATCTTCTTCTTTAATTGTTGTTGCTACTATTATTTTAGAAACTTTTGCACACCGTTTTAGTCTATCTAGATGAATTTGAAGCAATGTTTTCCCTTCGACTTCTTTTAGCACTTTCCCTGGTAATCTGGTACTACCGGATCTTGCCTGGGTTACTAAAATGGTTCTTATTTCCATAATGAAGGGTTTAATAGGTTAATATTATCAATCTTTATTTTATTGATCTCTTGTATTATTTCGCCTTCAATTGTATGGTTTAGAGATTCTATATTATCTTCTAATTGTTGCTTAGAATCTACACCAATAAGTACGTTATCAATTACTGTTTGTTGTAAACAATAGTTTAACGCTAATTGCCCTATTGTTGACTTGTTTACTTTTGAAATAGTTGACACCTGTAATAGTTCAGTTTTTAGACTTTGAACTATTTTATTTTCAGAATAAATATCTTTAAAGAATAATCCTTGTAAAAGTGCAGATCTTGTATGAATCACTTTCCCTTTAGCTTTCGCTTTTTCTAAGATATCACCACGTAAGTTTGAATTATCAAACAGGTTGAATGGCAGCTGAATGATATCAACGCTATCATTTAATAACACTTCTTCTATCTCTTCATTTGTATATACAGATACTCCAATATATTTAATTTTACCACTAGCCTTCAGATTAGTTAGCACTTCGAAATTTCCAATATTCTTTTTATAGCTAGAGAAACTATGAAATAATAAAGCATGCAATTGACTCACCCTTAAATCTGTTAAATACGTGTTGACCTTATCATTAATATTCGCATCAAATTGATGTGGTAACTTTGTAATGATTTCAAACGATTTTTTAGGGTGGTTTTTATGGAAAGCTCCAATAACCTCATGTGCATTGCCGTATGCCTCAGCCGAATCTAAAATTTTAATTCCGTTGTCAAAGGCATATTCTAAAATGGCATGACTTTTTTCTAATGAAATTTGACCAATAGTATTGTTAATGCCATATGCTAAGCCCATTTGAACGGTTCCTAGAATAAATTTACCTTTTAAAATTTTTGACATTTAATGACATTCTTAATGCGTTACACAATTTATTATTGTAAGTACCTACTTCTTCTTTTTTCTCATCAACAACAAATCCAATGTTTTTGTACAGAGAAGTTGCTTTTATATTATCTTCAATAACACCTAAAGTAATTTTAGATAATTTAAGCTCTTCGAAACAGTATTCTATTATTTGAGTTGTAGCTTCTTTAGCAAACCCTTTTCCCCAACTTAATTTATCTCCTATTAAAATACCATATTCTCCAGACATAGTCTCGATATCAATTGGGTCAATTTTTATATTTCCAATATGTGTATTTGTATCTTTTCTATGAATCGCCCAAAAATAGACTTCCTTTTTATATTGCTCTTCAATATAAGAGATTAACAAATTTAAAGTGTAGTTACCTCTAGTTTCTAAATACATATTAACTTCAGGATCATTAATCCAACTTACATATTCGGATGAAACATGTTTTTTGGAAAGTCTCGTAAATAGTAAACGCTGAGATTCAATATCAATATTCTCCACTATAAAATATATTTATTTTATTAATTATATAGGTTTGCTCTACATCTGTTAGTGTTGGATACATAGGTAAGCTAATACACTTTGAATAATAATTTTCCGCATTAATTAAATTAGCATCTTTATATCCAATGTTTTTATAATATGGTAATGTGTGAACGGGAATATAATGAATTTGAGCTAAAATATTTTGTCCTTTTAAATAGTCATATAAATCTTTTCTGTCATCGATTTCAATAATAAATAAATGGTGAGCATTATAAGTATTATTAGGTAATGATTGAAATTTGATTCTCCCTTCAAAAGCTTTTTTATAAGTTTCTGCAATCTCATTCCTTCTTTTCACACCGTTTTTATTTTTCACTAACTGTGTAATACCTAAAGCGGATTGAATGTCCGTTAATCGATAATTATAACCCAACTCTTGCATTTCATAAAACCACCCACCATGATTCTCATTCATATTCTCTTTGGTTATTCCATGAGTTCTTAAAGAAGTGAGTTTTTTATAAATTTTATCAGAATTTGTAGTAACCATCCCACCTTCTCCACATGCAATGTGTTTTACAGGGTGAAATGAGAATATGCCTACATCAGCATAATTACCATTTCCGCACATTTGTTTATTGCCTTTTGAGTCTGTAAAATATGCACCTGGTGCATGACAAGCGTCTTCAATAATCCATAAATCATGCTTGATAGCTAAACATTTAAAAGCTTCAAGATTTACTGGTAAACCAGCAAAATCTACAGGAATAATTCCTTTAAAAAAACCTTTTGGTTTACTTTCAATAAGCTCTTTTGTACTCTTTAATGATAGAGTATATGTGTCAGGTTCAATATCTGCAAACCAAACTTCTCCACCAGCATAACGCACACAATTTGCAGAAGCAGCAAATGTTATTGGTGTCGTTATAACCCGATCTCCTATATTCAACCCCAATGCTAAAACAGATAAATGTAAGCCTGATGTTGCATTATTAACAGCCACAGCATATTCAGCTCCAACATATTCTGCAAATTTATCTTCAAACTCTTTAACTTTTGGCCCTTGAGTTAAAAAATCCGCTGTTAACGTTTCTACAACTGAATCAATATCATCTTGATCGATATGTTGTCTTCCATATGGAATTGAAGTCATTATATTTTAAAATTAGGATCTACATGTTGTTTTACTGACTCTCTAAGAGAATCTATCGTTTCCCATTCTGTATTATTCCCAGAATCATACGAAAAACCATTAGGAACGTCTACCCCATTAAATGCTTTTTTATAATCTTCTTTAGAATATTGAGAATATGGTGATTTCTGAGGTAGAATTGCATAATATTTACCTAAATCTACAGTATTATATGAATCAGAAGATGTAATCATTTCTTCATGTAATTTTTCTCCTGGACGGATTCCCACTACTCTATGCTCTAATTCTGGTGCAATAGCCTTAGCTACATCTGGTATTTTATAGGAAGGTATTTTAGGAACGAAAACTTCACCTCCCCAAGCTTTAGCAATCGCATAAAAAACCATTTCACAACCATCTTCTAAAGAAATATTGAAACGTGTCATATCAGGGTCAGTAATTGGCAAAAATGATTCGCCCATTTTTTTCTTATTTAAAAAGAAGGGCATTACAGATCCATTAGACCCCATTACATTTCCATACCGGACTACAGAAAATTTAACATCTCTTTTTCCCTTAATATTATTTGCTGCTATAAATAGCTTATCTGAAGCTAATTTTGTAGCTCCATATAAATTAATAGGTGCTGCTGCTTTGTCTGTAGATAAAGCTACTACATCCTTTACTCCACACTCTAAAGCTGCATCAATTACATTTTCAGCGCCATTTATATTAGTTTTCACACATTCCATAGGATTGTATTCGGCTAAATGTACGTGTTTCATTGCTGCAGCATGAATCACAACATCCATCCCTTCAAAAGCTCTCTTTAGACGATTCTTATCTCTAACATCACCAATCAAATAACGAATTTGAGGGAAGTCAATTCCACTAAATTCTTGTGCCATTTGAAAGTGTTTTTGTTCATCTCTTGAAAAAATAACTAATTTTTTCACTTTAGGGTGATTTTTTAAAATTAACCTTGCAAACATTTTTCCAAAAGAACCTGTTCCTCCCGTAATTAAAACTGATTTATTATTTAAGTCTAACATTCTTTATTTTTTTCCTATTCTATAATATTGAATTCCTTTTTCTTTCAAGTTGTAAGCTACAAATTGGTTTCTACCATCAAAAATGATTGGTTTTTTCAATTGATTTTTAATTTCTTCAAAATCTGGAGATCTAAACTCCTTCCATTCTGTTAACAATATTAATGCATCAGCATTTTTTAATACTTCATACTTAGAGTTTACGTATTTCACATTAGGTATTCCTTTTAAATAAAACGCTTTTGCTGCATCAATCGCCTTAGGGTCGTACGCTTGTATCTTTGCTCCCCTTTCAACTAATTTCTTTATTACGTAGATTGAAGGTGCCTCACGCATATCATCTGTACCTGGTTTAAAAGACAACCCCCATAAACCAAAAGTTCTCCCTGATAGATCTTCACCAAATTTCTCAATAACTTTACCTGCTATTACAAATTTCTGGCGATCATTTACATTTTCGACTGATTCAATTAGTTCAGTAGTGTACCCATATTCTTCAGCGATTTTTTTTAATGCTTTTACATCTTTAGGAAAACAAGAACCTCCATAACCAGCTCCAGGATAAATAAAACTATATCCTATTCTTTTATCAGAACCGATTCCGATTCTGACTTGATTGGCATCTGATCCAACCAACTCACAGATATTCGCAATCTCATTCATAAATGAAATTTTTGT
>MAAC01019003.1_pt1 | contig 18429 bp, 15 predicted proteins | sample 1115981 | NCBI WGS metagenome assembly MAAC01 (sample SAMN04961126, study PRJNA320927) | seawater metagenome | isolation source: sample BD02T64 sea water enriched with oil for 64 days | place: USA:Gulf of Mexico | collected 2013-07-27
TGTAATTTATTTGAATGAATGGGCTGGAGATGTAAACAAAGTACTACTCTTTCCGCAACCAAGAGTCGCTAAAAAAGTAGAAGAACACATCTTGTCTTTTGCTACCACACCAAAGAAACATGGATTGACAAAACTGGTGATTTATAATAAATAAATAAAGCTGCTTAAAATTTCTCTCAAACAGCCTTATTCGTAATTAATCAAATCAACAATTACATTATTTTAATAAACTATACACAAACTCAGGATATCCACGTTCTCCTGCTTGATTGGTTAAGGCTAAAAATTTCAGTTTATAAAGGTTTCCATCAGTATCATTTATAATATAAAAAACATTGTCTTTTAAAGATGGTAAACTTCCAGGACCTCCGCCATTTCTCCAACTACTTCCAATTCCCCGTTGCTCTTCTGTAAATTTAGTAGCATCTACATCTATGATTGAATAAGCATCATAAGTAAAAGAATCTACATCCGTGTCTATCATGTACACTTTTACATCAGACTTGGTATTGTTTACTACAAAATCTGAGTACCCATAAGAGCCAAAATTTGGAAATTCATTCGTGAAAACTGTAAAGTTTAAATCCCATTCCATTTTTTCTGGTGCTACACTCACTTCACTTGCTGTATTAAAACTAAAATAAGAAAAATTGTATAAAGCATTTTTAGAGATTTCAACTTCCGCATGTGCAACTGCATCCAAATCTGCATATTGTAATACATAATTATTGCCTTTTCTTAAAATTCTGATTTTTTTCCATCCTCTAGCAGCTCCAGAAATAGCAACAGATCCAACTGCTGGAGCTGTACTTCCAACTTCAAAACCTAGGTTTACCAAATACACTTTATTTTCAGAATTTGTTACAGATATTTCTGAGATTGCAGTATCTGTGATGTCTCCAACACGCGAATCAATATAGTTTATATTATCAGCATCAAAAGTACCAACAGCAACTTTAGGCTGCAATGCTACTACCTCTGCAGTAGTTGAATTTACTGCATCAATATTAGTTTCTGATAATTGAGCAACTGCCATATACACAGATCCATTTATAGTTACTCTAAAATCTGTACCTGAATAAAAACCTAAATCCCAAGAATCTCTTCTTATTGGTGTTGATGTATTCGTACTTAAATCTACATATACTTGGTTTGGCTCATTTGGCCCACCTATTTCTGGGGCAATTGAGGCGCCTTCAATTACTATTTTTATAGGTTCTAAAGGTTCTTCATTATTGCTGCAACTTATAAAGCTGAATACGGTTGCACACATAATAAGTGTGAAAAATTTGTTTGTCATGATATTAATTATTAAAGATTAAGGTTATATAAAATTTTTAAATAATACGAACGTCCATAGCCAAGTAATAGCGAATTATTACCTGTTGTATGCGCACCTGTTGTTAATGAATTATTTACAGTTACGTTTGTAATATTTAATAGGTTTCTACTACCAATGGTAGTTTGTATACTGTTGTTAAAGAATGTTTTTTTTATGGAAGCATCTAGCCAAGTATAAGGATCTGTTGTCGATTTTGAAAATATCGAATTCCCTAAGCTGTCTGTACCTGTTGCAATATAATTTCTTTGTTTGCTATTGTGCTTTAATAGTAAAGAGAAAAAAGTATTCCATTTTTCTAGATGATACGTTGCACTTGTATTTATCTGATAAGAATATAAAAAATCATTCTTCCCATTTATTTCATTATTTGAGATTCTAGATATACCTTGAAGAGTTGCACCAATATTTAAGGTCCAATTACTCGTTTTAAAGGTGTTTTCAGAAGTAACTCCCCATAACTTATATGTATCAATATTGATATATTTATATTGTAATGGCGAGGTATTCACAACTGCTAAATCTATTTTACCCTGTACATCTATATAACTAATTTTAAATGAGTTTAAAAGTGATACATTATCAATGTAGCTATATTTTTTTAAGTTTAAAAAGGCCGAAAAACCATTTTCTGGATGTAACTTTTCATTTCCTTGCACATCATGATTAGAATCGACAAAATAATAATAGAGTTCTTCAAAGTTTGGTGTTCTATAAGAAGTGCCAATATTAGCACGCAATTCAAATCCATTATTTAGTAGATAACGTGCACTTAAAGAAGTTAGAAATTTAGATTTGAATTTCGAATTGTGTTCATATCGTACACCAGGTCGTATCAAAAACTTCTCTGTAATGTTAAGTTCTGTTGAACCAAACAACGCATAATTGGATTGAGATTGTGATTTGCTTAATTGCGTAACACTTCCTGTTGCCTGTGTATCAAATCCTTTAATATATCTATTTTCAAATCCTAACTGAAAATTAAAAAAATCACTTTTTACTAAATTATTAATGGTTCCTTTTGAAAAGAAAACAGTACTAGATTGATAAACTTCATCTTTTTCATCGCTCTTTTGTTTCGTAACAATGTAATAATTGAATTCGTTTAGTCGTTTTTTTTGTTGTTGATACGATAAAGAGATATTATAATTCGCTCCAGAATTTAAAGAACCGTTGATGTTTAAATTATTTACAAATCTTTTCGTTTTAAAAATTCTGTCTGTTGCAGAAGGATTACTCGTTTGATTTTGAATATCAATATTAGCTCTAACAGCTTCATCGTAATACGAAAGATTTTCATTAAAATACTCGAATTTATAAAATAGCTTGAACCTTTTTCTTGTATAGTTCAGCATTCCATTGGTTGTTAATTGATTTTTAGGCAACCACTCATAACCTCTCAAACCATTGTTTTGATAATAATCTTTCCCTAGTTTATCATTATAAAAACCGGCAAATTGATTTCTATTAGCACCAAATCTTATAAACCAGTTTTCATTTATATTGTGACTTATGCTTACTGATTGAATATGCCTTCCTTTATCAAACCAACCATATTCCTTGCCTATCGTTTCTTCTTGTAATGTTGTTTTTATGTTCCATTTGGTCTTTCCATTTTTCTTTGTGATTACATTAATTACTCCTGAAACAGCATTTGCTCCATATTCAACACCCATTGAACCTTCAACAATTTCGATTCGCTCTACATCATCTAAATTTATCTGCGTTAAGTCTGTGTCATTCCCTAAACTATTGTCTCCTACTAATGGAATACCATCCATCAAAATATTAAAATACCCAGCGTTCAATCCAAAAAATGAAATACTAGACTTGCCCGTTTTGGCATTTGGTATAATTGTTAAGTTGAGATTAAAATTTAATACATCAACCAAATTATTTGCTGCCTGATTTTCTATCTGTTGCCGACTAATTACAACCACATTATGTACAGCTTTTTTAATTGACTGCGCATTATACTGACTTGTGATAACCACCTCATCTAACGATATTGTTTTTATTGTATCCTTTTTAACTTCTACTTTTTGCGCTAAAACGGCTACACTTGTTAAGAAAAAGCTTAAAGCCACAACTTTATTAAGAATCATTCTTTATAATTTTCTTGCAAATATATTCTTTATTTTTATTCAATCTAAATAAATTTTATATTTTTGTCAAAAAAATAATTCACCCATAAATCAGTATTAAAAAAATAAGGAAATGAGAAAAACAGTATCAGTATTATTTATTACATTAAGTATTATAATTTCAAACAGCATATTTTCACAAAGCAAAAAGAAAAAGGATAGAGAAGCCATAAAAGAAATGAGTGGCTGCTTCGAAGTAACATTCAATTTTACAGAAACCTTTAATTACAGTAAAGCCCCTAATTATAAACCCTCAAAAACAAAAAACGACAAAGCTTTAGAATGGGCAGAGCTTATTATAGATGAAAAGAATAAAATTTCAATTCAACACTTATTACAAGTAGGTAATCCACAAAACCCATATATCGTTAAACATTGGAGGCAAGAATGGCTATACCAAAATCAAAATTTATATAGCTATGCAAGTAATAACACATGGAGTTTCCTCAAAAAAACTAAAAAAGAAGTAAAAAAACAATGGACACAAAAAGTATATCAAGTAGATGACAGTCCTCGGTATGAAGGTTCTGGAACTTGGGTGCATGTAGATGGAAAAAGTTATTGGGAAAACACAACTAATGCACCATTACCTAGAAGAGAATACACTAAAAGAAGTGACTACAACATAACTGCTAGAGGAAATAGACACGAGATTACTAGTTACGGTTGGGTACATGATCAGAACAATGATAAAGTATTAAGGACGAATAATAAAGATCAAATTATTGCAAAAGAAAAAGGATATAACACCTATGTAAAAGTTGCTGACAATAAATGTCAAGCTGCACAAGATTGGTGGAGTAAAAACGCGCAAAAATGGCAATTAATTCGTAATAAATGGGATAATATCTACAACAGAAATACAGACTTGGTTCTTAAAAAGAAAGTAAAAAACAAACTTTTATATAAGTATTTATTTTCTGATAAAATTACTCAAGAAAAGGAAATGAGTGAAATTATTGAATCATTTGTAAAAAAGTAAAAGATGAAAAACTCAATAAAAAAGCTACTTTTTTTAGGTTTGATATGCATTATAAATGCATTAAATGCACAGTCTAAAAATGTTTTCATGGGCCGAAATTTTTGGAAAACGAATCCAACAATAGCTCAAGTAGATCAACAAATAGTGGAAGGAAATAGCCCTACAAAACTGAGCAGAGCTGGTTTTGATGCTGTTGTGTATTCTATTTTACGAAATGCAGATACCAGTGTTATTAAACATTTGCTTTCTAAAAAAGGGAATGATGTAAATAAACTTACCCATGATGGTAGAACCTACATTTTTTGGGCTTCTTATAAAAACAATATTTCCATTGTTGAATACCTATTAAAAAATGGTGCAAAGACTGATGTTATTGATGATAAAGGATATTCTATACTCAACTTTACAGCTGCTGCTGGAGTAGAGAACATAGCGCTGTATGATCTTCTAATAAGGCACGGTGCTAATGTTCTAACAGACAAAACCCCTAAAGGTGCTAATGCTCTTTTATTAATAATACCAAACCTCACCAACTTTAAAATGGTAGACTATTTTATTTCTAAAGGTTTAAAGTTAAATAGTACTGATAAAGATGGAAATGGCGTTTTTAATTATGCTGCTCAAAAAGGGAATAAAAAAATGTTAAACATGCTTGTTCATAAAGGAGTGCCCTATAAAACTTTAAACAAAAATGGAGGAAATGCAATGCTTTTTGCGTCTAGAGGATCGAGAAATGGTTATAATACATTGGAATTTTTCAAATATTTAGAAAATCTAGGAGTTCAACCCAACATTACCAATAAAGAAGGCAAAACACCACTTTATAACTTAGCATATCGCAATAAAGATGTAGCAACATTAAATTATTTTATCAATAAAGGAATAGATGTAAATCAAGCAGATGAAAAAGGAAACACAGCGTTATTAAATGCAGTTTCAACAAACTCATTAGAGGCTATTAAACTTTTTACATCTACAACCAAAAACATCAATCATAAAAATAAAAATGGACAGTCTGCTTTAACAAAAGCATTACGAAACAATTCTGACGTTGTACAATTCATCATAAATAGAAATGCTGATGTTTCTGTTATAGACAAGAAAGGAAATCACTTAGGATATTATTTATTCAATAATTTTGACACAAAAAAAATACAAGAATTTAAAAATAAGTTAGCACTATTAGAAGCTAAAGGGTTAAACGTTGCAAAACCACAAAAAAATAAAAACACCCTTTATCACTTTGCTGTAGATAAGCGTAACCTGTCAATGTTGAAATTTATCAAGACATATAAAATTGATATCAATGCAAAAAATCATGAAGGCTTCACTGCTTTGCAAAAAGCTGTAATGACTGCAAAGAATGCTACAATTGCTAAATACTTAATTACCAATGGAGCTGATAAAACTGTTACAACAGATTTCAGCGAAACTTTATATGATTTAGCTACCGAAAATGAAGCCCTAAAAAACATAGACATTAGCTTTTTAAAATAACAATAATGATAAAAAAAATAATCTCACTATTCCTATTAGTAATAGTTGTTTCAGCTTTTACAACTACAAATAGCACCAAATACAAATGTATGATTCAAATGAAAAACTATGCCGGTGAAGGTGCATATGTCGCAATTTCATTGTTGAATTCTAAAGGAAAATATGTAAAAACCTTATATGTTCAAGGCGATGATGATGAATGGTATCATGATATTACTGAATGGTGGAGTTTTCAAGGAAAAGTTCATGCAGAAATTGACGCCATTACTGGAGCAACAATTAGCGGAGGAAATAGAGCAATTAGCGTAGTACATATAGACAACGATAAAATTGACAATGGCTATAAAATTAGGTTTGAATCTGCTGTAGAAGATAAAGAATACTACAAAGATGATGTTGAGTTTGAATTAACAACACAATCTGTAAGGAGTAAAACAGAAGGGAAAGGATATATTCGATACATACGTATGATGCCTCAAAAATAATTTTTAAATGACCATTTCAATTTGGAGATATAGTCACTTTACGCTGGCTATATCTTCTTCCTTATTTATTCTTCTAGCAGCAATCACAGGAATTATTTTAGCTTTTGAACCCATTTCAAATCAGCTAAAACCATATGCCATTGATAATTTAGAAGCGCAATCTTTATCAAAAACCATTGCTATTTTAGATACACAATATGCCGATGTCATTTCTTTAAAAGTTGATGACAATCATTTTGTAGAGGCATCTCTTGTGACAAAAAACGGAGATAGCAAGACATTTTATATCAACCCATTTACTGGAGATAAAATATCAACCGGTATTGGTAAAAGCCCTTTCTATAAATGGGTCACAAATTTACATAGATCATTATTTCTAAAATCTACAGGTAGGTTTTTGGTAGGGATTTTCTCTTTGATATTGACATTAATTACAATAACAGGAAGTATTTTAATACTTAAAAGGCAAGGTGGAATTAAACGTTTTTTTTTAAAAGTAGTAAAGGAAAATTTTGAACAATATTACCACATTACCATTGGTCGACTAACGTTTATTCCAATCATCATAATTACGTTAACCGGAGTTTATTTATCGCTAGAGAAATTTTCTTTATTACCCGATTCAAAAATCACTCATACTTATAATTACACAGAAAACCCTACCCAAAAAAAGGTACTACCAACAGAATTCTCTTTATTTAAATCCATTAAATTAAATGATGTAAAATCGTTAGAATTTCCTTTTTCTGAAGATGAAGAAGATTATTTCTTCTTAAAAACCCAAAACAAGGAGCTCATTATTCATCAATACTCTGGTAAAACCATTAGTGATCAAAACATACCATTTGTAACAATTTTATCAAATTGGAGCTTGGTGTTACACACTGGTAGAGGCTCTGTAATTTGGTCAGTTCTATTAATGGCAAGTTGTTTTGCATTACTTTTCTTTATGTATTCTGGCTTTACCATTAGCTTAAAAAGAAGACAACAGAATAGCTTGATTAAAAACAAGTTTCACGAAGACAAAGCGGAATTCATAATCCTAGTTGGCTCTGAAACAGGGAGTACAAATCTATTTGCAAACTCTTTATACAAAGCGTTGCTCGCAGCTAAGAAAACTGTTTACATAAACAATTTAAATAATTACACAACCTATAAAAACTTAAAGAACTTAATCGTATTAACCGCAACGTATGGTGATGGTGAACCACCCATAAACGGTACAAAGTTTTTAAGAACCCTTAAGGAAGACTCTGTAAACAAAGCCTTTAATTTTTCGGTTGTTGGTTTTGGATCATTAGCATATCCTCAATACTGTCAGTTTGCTGTTCAAATAGATGACGTATTACAAACTCATCCAGGCTGTACTTCCATTTTGCCACTTTACAAAATCAATAACCAATCATTTGCTGACTTCAAATCTTGGGGAATTCAATTTGAAAATGCTATTGGCTCTGAATTGCACTTCAAACAAACAATTCAAAAAATAAAAAAGGAGCAACATTTTACTGTAGTAGATAAAACCGAATTAAACAAAGACAATACATATTTAATTCGTTTAAAGCCGAATAAAAAGACAAAATTCACTTCTGGAGATTTGTTATCAATAAGACCAAAAGAAGATCATATTGAACGATTATATTCGATTGGTAAAATTGACAATGAAATTATCTTAAGCATTAAAAAGCATGAATTTGGTATCTGTTCCAACACATTATTAAATCTTAAAAAGAATGATCAGGTAAAAGCTATAATCCAATTAAATAAAGCATTTCAACTGCCCAAAAAGAAGGAATCCATCCTTATTGCCAACGGAACAGGAATTGCCCCTTTTTTAGGAATGCTCAATGCCAATCATACAAATACCCATTTGTTTTTTGGTATCAAAACAACTGCATCTTTAAACCTATATAAACCTCATTTAAAGAACATTGAAAAGCAACACATGCACATCGCATATTCTCAAGAAAACAATGAATATGTACAAGATTTAATTGCTAAAAAAGAAAATTTAATTGCAGCTACGTTAAACAACAAGGGAACCATTATGATTTGCGGATCTGTTGCAATGATGAATGGTGTTTTATCCATTTTAGAAAAAATTACTTTACAACGATTAAATACCCCATTGCATACATTTAAAAAAACAAAACAAATAAAAACTGATTGTTATTAATTTAAAAGAGAAATATGTGCCATTCAATTAAAACAATATCAAAGGTTAAAAATGGAGAATTAACAATCTGTAAAGATTGTAAGATTTACCATCTGGCTTTTAACAACATCTATTTTGAATTTAATAGAAATCAACTATTAAAATTCAGAAAACATATTGCAGAAATTAAACCCGATGAATGGGAAAAATCATATTCTAATATTAAAGGAACTAGAAAAATACCAATACAAACATTACATCAAAATTTGTATTTAATTTTTAATAAACAAGAGTTGAAAGAATTAAATGCACTTTTGGCTATCAGTACTAATTATATACATCAAATAATAAGCCTTGACGATATAGATTATCCATTATTTCTAAATTAATCACCTCTTTTCTACGAATTCTAATTAAATCGTTACGAATTCTAATTGACAAGTATTTTAGCTAATTACTGGTGCTACATTTGATTAAACATTCGTATTAATCTTAAATCCTTGTATCATGAAAACTCTAGTAAACACCAACGTATTTTCCATTATTCTATTAACAGTGGTTTTAACACTTGTTAGTTGTAATAAAAAAAAGAAAGCCACTACTGTTAATACAAACACTGCAATTGCAGCTGAAATAACAGACATTCCTACGTACCGAGAATCGATTGTATTTATAGCTGGTAAAGACACTCCAAATTCATCGTTTTACAAAAGTGCAAAAACTCATTTCGAAGAAAAACAATTTGAAGTTATTACAACTGCATTTTCATTACAAGAAATCATCCTTTGGTTAAACAATAATTTTGATGAACGCTTATATACAGACATCCATATAGTAAGCAAAAATAATCCTTGGAAAGGAATGGGATTGGAAACAAAAATCAATGGAGAAAAAGTAAAACAGAATACACTTAGAAATGAAATAATCAATGGAAATTTACCAAGATTAGAAAAGGTAATTACCGAAGATTCAAACATCATTTTTCATGCTTCTAGCTTAAGTAATAATACTGATTTGGTAAGAGACTTAAAAAGTACATTCTCAACAAATATAAGCCCAAAAGTTACAACGACTACTTATATAAATGTCTTTGGAGGCCAATTCTCTAATCACTTTTTAGCAAAACCATATTACGGATTTTATCCAACGGCAAATTCACCAGGAAAAGTAGATTTATCAAAAGAATTTGCAAAGAATTATCCAAATGAAAAAGAGGTTGATTGGTATACAGCGTTGACCAATGAAAATGAACGCTTTATTGGCGATTCGTATACTACGCAATTTAATGTTCCTGTAAAATGGGAGCTTGATTACATAGATTCTGATGGAGAAGTCCCTTCTTTTAAAAGTCCCGAAGAGATTATGGATTGGATAGATCAAAACGAAGAGATTTCTAAAGAATTGGCATTTTATAATATTCCGATTGAAAAATTTAGATGGAAATCTGTTAGCACAAAAAACAAATTAGTTATCAAAGGAATTACTACCGTTTTATGTGTATTAAAACCATTAATCAATCCGTATGGAGATTTGCAACACATTGAACCAGAAATTGATAATCTGCGTTTGTATACAGTGGAATAGTATTTGTTATCTGTTATAAAAGCAGTTGCTTTCTTTGAGTAACTGCTTTTTTACATTAAGTTTGTTTATCTATGAAACGAGCATCCTAATAAAGGCCTTACACAAGAAGATGGATAAAGTAAACAACATGTAGTTGTTAAAAACGATACATTTAAACACATGAAATTAAAATTTTCTATACTGTTTTTTTTCACTGCTTTTTCTTTAGCTGCACAACAACCATCTTTCAAAAATATTTCTATCAAAGATGGTTTGCCACAATCAGATGTTTTTGATGCAGTTCAAGATGAAGTTGGTTATATTTGGTTTGCGACCCAAGGTGGTGGAATTGCAAAATATGATGGAAAAGAATTCATCATTTATAATCAAAACAACGGATTACTTTCTAACTTCACAAATAGTCTATTTATAAAGAGTGACAGTTTATTTATAGCAACAAACAAAGGATTGTCTATCCTCTACAAAGAACAGTTTTCAAATTATAAATCACCTAAAATTAATGGCATTCAACAATTAAATGGTGAAATCTATTTAGCGACAAAACAAGGAGTATATCTTTTCAAAAAGGACTATGTGACTCCAATAGAAATCAATTTAAAAATTGATTTATCAAACATAATAAAAGTTGATTATTTTGCTTCGTATTATTGGATTCAAACTCAAAATCAATTGTGGAAAACCAAAACTTTAAAAAGCCCTAAGTTGATTATAAAAGCTTCTAAAAAAGAAGTTATTCAATTTTTTAAAAAGCAGCATGATTTACTAGATCAATATAAGAATCATACAACTGTAAAGTCAACAAAACTTGTAAAAGTCTATATAGACAAGCAGCAAAACACTTGGTTGTTAACTGAAGGAAATGGAGTGTATAAATCTATACCAACTAATTTTCAACATTATACAAACGTAGATGTTAAGAGGATTGGTCAAATAACAGCAATACACACTTCTGATAAATCAGTTTGGTTTTCTGACACTAATCTTTTGTTTCAAAATGATAGCACTGGTATTCATAGGATAAAAACACAAAATCATCGATTTAGAATAACTTCAATCACTACTGACAAACAAAATAATCTTTGGATTGGCTCAAAAAACAAAGGGATCTATATATTCAGAAAAGAAACAGATTCACTGAGTATCAACTACTATAAAATTGAAAGATTGCATACTCAAAACGGTTTCCCCAATAATAGAATTCAAAAAATTCACATTCAAAACGATACGGTTTGGGTAGTTACAAAAAATGCCGGAATTATAAAATTAGATTATGACTTCACCAATGGTTTTGTAAAAAACATTAGCAGAATCAATAAAAACAATGGTTTAAAGAATCACTTCATAACCACTTCACTACTCCATAATAACACAGTTTGGTATGGAACTAAGAATGGAGATTTAGGCACAATAAAAAATAATATCGTTACTCATTATTCTAATGTGCTAAAACAAAACACAGCTATTAATGCGATCGTTTTTAATAATAAAAACCTCTATTTAGGAACTTTAGGAAATGGTATTTGGAGTGCAGCTAGCAATCAAATACATAAATTAAAACCGCTAATGGGTTCTGATTTAAGTTCTTTAAACGTCTATCAATTACTCTTTGATGAAAACAATAATTTATGGGCTGGTTCAGAAAAAGGATTGGATAAATTAAAATTGAAAAACTCCTTCATTACTAAATCTACTCATTACAATGCCAATGATGGGTTTATCGGAATAGAAACAAGCCTCAATACAGCAATAAAAACATCCAACAATAACTTATGGTTTGGTACTAAAAATGGAATTACAAAATACACGCCTTCTAAAAACAATCCCTTAAAGAAAAAACCAATTGTTAACTTCGAAAATATTGAAGTTGATTACCAATCAATTGACAGCCTTAACAACGTAATTATTTCTAATTCTATTCAACTAGAACCAGGACAAAACAATATATCATTTACTTATAAAACGGTAGACTTAACGCATCCTAATAGAATTGAATATCAATGGAGATTGAATGAAAATGTGAGTGATTGGACTACTACAAACAGTATCAATTTCCCTAACTTAAAATCTGACAGCTATGCCTTTAGTATAAAATCTAGGAACGCTTTTAAATTAGAAAGTCAACCAAAAACATTTCACTTCTACATCGATAGTGCCATCTATAAAAAAGGATGGTTTATTGGTAGTCTAATTGGGGTTTTCTTTCTCATTTCATTACTAATCATCTCTAGTTATATTGATCGAATTAACAAGAAAAACAAAGCTAAAGTAGAAAAGTTGATCTTAGAAAAGCATTTAATTACCCTTGAACAAAAGGCATTGCAATTGCAAATGAATCCGCATTTTATTTTCAACGTTTTAAACGGGATTAAAGCTCTAGGAAATAACGGAAATATTGATCAACTAAATAAAACCATTAGTCAGTTTGCCACTTTATTACGTTCTATTTTAAACAACTCTAGAGAAAAAGAAATTAGTCTATCTGATGAAATAAGCACTTTGAAAAATTATTTAGAATTAGAACAAAAAATGTCTTCAATATCTTTTCAATACGCTTTCAATATAAATACTGATAATATAGATATTGAAGAGATATTAATTCCGCCAATGTTGCTTCAGCCATTTATAGAAAACTGCATCAAACATGGGTTTAAAGGAAGATCAAAAACTGGGAATATTGACATCAACTTTACCGTAAACAATGATTCTTTAAATTGTTCTATTATTGATAATGGCATTGGCTATAATCATGCTAAAAAAACAATCAACAAACACAAATCTGTGGCATTAGAAGTAACCAAAGAGCGCATTCAAAATCTATCAAAAGGCAGTAACTTTGAAATTTCAGAAATAGTAAAAAACAAGAAAATTAACGGAACAAAAGTTGCATTTAAAATTCCATTAAAAACAGATTATTAAATCTATGAAGAGAAGGAAATTCATTAAAAAAACATTTTTCGGTGCAATAGTAACCGGCCTTATTGGTGGTATATATTCTTGGCAAGTAGAACCTTTTTGGTTAGAGTTTGTTAAGTTAAAAATGAACATAACTAATTTACCTAATCATTTAAAAGGCAAAACGTTAATGCAAATTAGTGATGTACATGTTGGAAATCGTTTTGACTATCAATACATTATTGATTCGTTTAAAAAAGCTCAAAAACTAAAGCCAGACTTCGTTGTTTATACTGGAGATTTTGTGTCTTATGATAACGAAGAACAGCTTAAGCAATTGACAGAAGTATTTAAACATGTTGTAAAAGGGAAAATAGAAACTGTTGGTGTCTTAGGTAATCATGATTATGGTAAAGATTGGTCAGAACAACATGTTGCAGACAATATTACTTCCATTCTTAAAAACGCAGGAATTTCTATTTTAAATAATGAGCAACAACATATTGATGGATTAAACATTATTGGCTTAGACGATTATTGGGGATTGAATTTTAATCCTCAAAAAATAATGAATCAGTTGAATCACGACAGCGCTAATCTTGTTTTATGTCACAATCCAGATGTATGTGATTTAAATGTATGGAATCATTATAAAGGTTGGATCCTCTCTGGGCATACACACGGGGGCCAAGTAAAACCTCCATTTTTAAATCCGCCTATTTTACCCGTAAAGAACAAAAAGTATTCAGCTGGAAAAATTGATTTAGAAGATGGAAGAACATTATATATTAATAGAGCTTTAGGTCATTTACTGCAAGTACGATTTAATGTAAGACCAGAAATAACAATTTTCGAATTAGAATAAACATAATGAAACAACAAACCGCCGTTTTAGTAGATGACATGCCACAAGCACTAGAAATGTTACACAATGACATTTCCAAGAAACATGACAATATTCATATCATTGGAACTGCAACCAGTGTGGTAGAAGCTGCAAAATTATTACGCAAGCAGCAACCAGACATCTTGTTTTTAGATATCATGCTGGGAGACGGAACGGGGTTTGACGTACTGGAAATCATACCAGATTTGCGTTCAAAAATCATCTTTGTTACTGCAAGTGATGCCTATGCAATCAAAGCTTTCAAGTTTGCGGCTATTGATTATATTTTAAAACCCTATTCTGATGAAGACTTAAACAAGGCTATAAAAAAAGCACTGCATCAAATTCAACCAGAAAAGAAGCAATTAAACGTTTTGCAAGAATCGATTTCGAATCCAACCAATGTTCCGAAAAAGATTTCATTACATACATTAGATAAAATTGTAGTGGTATCATTAGAAGAAATTATCAAGTGTAAATCTGACAATAACTACACAACGTTTTATTTTGAAAACGAAACCAAATTAATGGTAACCAAAACATTAAAACACTTTGCAGACTTGCTAAAAGAAAGCCACTTTTTAAGAGTACATCAAAGCCATTTGATCAATACTAAATACATAAAAGAATATGTGAAATCTGACGGTGGTTACTTGGTTTTGAAGGATAAAAGTACAGTCCCTGTTTCTGTTAGAAAGCGCGCAGAAGTTATTGCTGCATTAAACTTTATTTGATAGAATTGTAACCTATCAGAAAAAATACTGTCTTTAAAATATGAAATCAAAAATCTCCTTTGAAAAGGCATCAACACTCTTGGTTATTATAGCTAGTCTCGGTTCATTATTTATTATTTTTCGTCAAACGGATTTAATGAGCAAACAATTTGAACTACAAAGATTAGAACAACATAAAAGCGTATTACCATACTTGACTTTATACAATACAAATGATAGCAGAAATTATTCGTATACACTTGCAAATAGAGGTATTGGACCGGCATTAATAAATGAAATAAACATTACCTACAAGGATTCGACCTACAAAAACCATGATCTAAGAACTTTTTTTAATGCTGTAATAGCGAAAGAGGATTCTCTTTTTTATGACTACACAGATATAGGGCATTCATCAATAAGCAAAGGCATGTTAATCCCTGCTAATACTTCCAAAAATATGGTAATGCATCAAACAAAAAACAAAGAGAAGATAAAAAGCTTGAGGAATTGGTTTAATAGAAAAGTAAAAATTGAAATTACTTTCTCTTCTATTTATGGTGAACAGTGGAAACTCGGTAATTTTAGTAATTCTCCAATAAAAACAAAAAGTGTTATCGAATAATTAATTTTTTGGCGTACAAAAAAAGCTTCTCTAAAAAAGAGAAGCTTTTTGCTTTTGGGTGGAAGACGGGATTCGAACCCGCGACCCTCGGTACCACAAACCGATACTCTAACCAACTGAGCTACAACCACCATATTGCGGGTGCAAATATAATTCATTTTTTACTTCTCAACAAAATAAAATTTAAATTAATTTACTTAAATTTTCTACGGCCACGTAACGTTCTGAGGTAAAACCTTCTGCATGCTCTACACCTATCAATCGCCCTAAATCATTTGCTCTATAACCAATACTTTCAATAAAGTTTTTGCTTGTTATTGGCGTTTCTGGCTCTTTACTTGTCGGATCAAAGAACTGAGAACTGTATGCTTTTACCGAATCAATCTTTTTATCGATAAAACCTGTTACATCAATTACAAAATCTGGCTCTATATTTTTCCACTGAATGTAGTGATATACTTGTTTGGGTCTCCACTTTTCTTGAGCCTCCCCATCTAATTCAGTTTCGATCTTTAGCAAGCCACTTAAAAAACAAGCATCAGACACTAATTTACTTCCTTTCGGGTGATCAATATGTCTATCATCAATTGCATTACATAAAACGACATCAGGTTTGTATTTTCTGATCATTTTTATAATTTCCAGTTGATGTTCCTTATCATTGATGAAAAACCCATCTGCAAAACGGACATTTTCTCTTACAGCAACACCAAGTACTTTTGCTGCTTTTGCTGCTTCTTTATCTCTTAAATTAGCAGAACCACGAGTTCCTAACTCACCACGAGTTAAATCTATAATTCCCACTTTTTTCCCTAAAGACACTTCTTTAGCTACAGTTGCTCCACAACCTAATTCTACATCATCTGGATGTGCTCCAAATGCCAATATATCTAGTTTCATTTATTCCTTTTTTAGTCAGAGATTAAGTATGAAAAATACTACTTAACTTACATCAACAAACTTCTTTATTTTATCTAATAAAACAATAAGTATATTCATAAAGTATTCGTTAAAATTTCATGAAAATTAATTTTAAAATATTTATCCTAAATTACAAAATTGAATTATACTTTAGTGGTTTTCCACTTTCCTTTTTTAAAGAACCAAATTCCGATAATTGCAATTAATACTTCAGCCAAAGTGATTGCCCAAAAAACTCCGATAGGACCATAGTCTAAAACGATTGCCATTAGGTATGCAAATGGCAATTGAAATAACCAAAAGCAAATAAAATTAATCAATGTTGGTGTATATGTATCACCTGAACCATTAAAAGATTGAATGACAACCATTCCGTATGCATAGGCCAAATAACCAGCAGCAATAATTTGCAAGCAAATAGTTCCATTCTCGATTACTATCGGATTGTCTGTAAACCAACTTAAAAATGTCTGTGCAAAAATTAAATATATAACGGAAACTGCCCCCATAAAAATAGCGGCATATTTACTTGTTTTCCAAACGGATTGTTCAGCTCTATCTGGTTTGTTAGCTCCTAAGTTTTGCCCAACCAATGTGGCTGCCGCATTACTCATACCCCAAGCTGGCATTAAGGTAAACATCATAATTCGTATGGCAATAGTATAGCCTGCCAATACCTCACTACCAAAAGTTGCCATAATCAACATTAAAATTACCCAACTAGAAGTTCCAATAAAAAATTGAAAAATTCCTCCTAAAGAAACTTTAATGATGTTCATCATAACCTTAGTTCTGATTATTAAATCTTTGAAGGCTATTTTGATATATGAGTTCCCTCTAAATAAGATAAACAATTGCGCAACTACTGCTACACCTCTACCTGTAGTTGTTGCTATGGCTGCTCCTTCTACTCCAAAAGCTGGAATAGGTCCAAATCCAAAAATAAAAATAGGATCCAAAATGATATTCAATCCGTTAGATAAAATTAACGTCCACATCGCAATAGATGCATTTCCGGCACCTCTAAAAATTGCATTGATTAGAAACAATAACATTACCGTTATGTTTCCTCCTAATAATACTTGTGTATACCCATATCCTTCTTCAATTAAATCTGCTTCTCCGCCCATAAATCCTAAGATTTCTTTCGGAAAAAAAATTCCGATTACAGAAATAATAATTGAGATTGCAATCCCAAGAAAAATGACCTGCACTGCTGCTTGCTTGGCTCCTTCTGGATCTTTTTCTCCGGTTCTTCTAGAAACAATCGCTGTTGCTCCCATACACAAACCAATAGCTATTGCATACACTAAAGTCAATACCGATTCTGTTAAGCCCACAGTTGCTACTGCATTTACACTTACTCTAGAAACATATATAATATCTACCAATGCAAATATTGATTCCATTAGCATCTCTAGAATCATGGGTATCGAAAGCATAAATACTGCTTTACGGATACTTCCTGTTGTAAAATCTTGTTCTTTGCCAGTTACGGCATCTTTAAAATATTGAAAAATACTCTTGCTTGCAAGTTGATTGTCTTCTGACATAATAATGTAAAATATAAAATAATAGAATTCAGCGTTGAAGAGATTTCAATGCTAAAAATTTGGGGCCGTGTAAGAAACGACGAAACTGGAGTCTATTTAAACAATCATAAGGTTGCAAATATGCGATATTTTTTTTAATTATTTAATGCTTGAGAATTAATTTCAATATCTTCGCTTTTATGATGAAAGTTGTACTTATTGGACAAGGAAATGTTGCATCGCATTTACAAAATGCATTCAATGCTTCTAAAACGATAGATGTTCAGGTTGTGAACTCAAGAGTTTTAGAGAACATACCAACTTCTGACCTGACAATAATTGCAGTTTCGGATGCTGCTATTAAAGAGGTTTCTTACGGGAATGATCGTTCATACTTCAGGAACAGTAGAAATGAACACTATAATTCAAAAAAGAAAAGGTGTTTTTTATCCTTTACAATCGTTTACAAAAGGAATCAGCATTGATTTTTCCAACATTCCTTTTTGCTTGGAAGCAGCCAATACAAATGATTTAGAATTATTAGAAATTGTGGCAAAATCAATTGGAGAAAAAAGCTATCATATAACAACTGAGCAAAGAAAAAAACTACATGTAGCAGCTGTTTTTGTGAACAACTTCTCCAATCATATGTATACACAAGGAAAATCTATTTG
>MAAC01011846.1_pt1 | contig 18427 bp, 14 predicted proteins | sample 1115981 | NCBI WGS metagenome assembly MAAC01 (sample SAMN04961126, study PRJNA320927) | seawater metagenome | isolation source: sample BD02T64 sea water enriched with oil for 64 days | place: USA:Gulf of Mexico | collected 2013-07-27
AACACCGCGGATTACTGAGTGACAGTCACGTTAGAAACTTAGAGGACTTAGTATCCCCCGCACGTTGCGACACTGGCAGTGATTTATACAACGCCTACTATACATTGCACCCTCCACTTAATACCGCAAAAGGTGGTGTAGATCATCCAACACCCTATCCTGCATATCAAAATAAAGGCGATGTGTTTAGAATACCAAAATCAGAAAGCACTACAGATAATGATACCGCCGCCAAACAAAATCGTTTTATCGAACGCCACAAGTACTTTGTTGAAGTGCCTTGGGATCCTGACTATTACTACTGGGATTATCAACAAATGAAAAATGAGTATGGCCCCGGTGAGATGGGAACCACAACGGCCATTGGTATGCCTGATGCACCACATCCTTGGTGTACCATGTCTGATGATGATGTTTCTTACCTTGTGGAATATTTGCTAACGTTGTAGTTATTATTAACATAGCGACTGTTAACATGCCTGTCATCTTAATAGTCGCTATAGATCACTCAGCCGCATGTAACGATACTGATAAAAATATCATTTAATTTCAAGAAGGCTGACACTATCAGGGACTATTGCCGCCCCTTTTCCTATATAACAAATAACATTTTCGCGATTTTCCAAATATTTAAAGGCTTTTTCTTTACTAGCAAATTTTTCAGGAATCGCCGAACTCTCTCCCGAAAATAGTCGTTTTGTCCAAAATCGATTATACGACCGTGTATTCTTTCCAACAAATTGTCTCAGGAAGGAATCCAAATCCTTTTCATTCTGATTAACTAGGCAAAGTAAAATCGGCTGCTTATTATCCCATAGACTTCTCTTCCCCAAAAAAATAGACTTAATATCTGAAGTTGAAACACTGACCTCTTGGATATTTTTGCTAACCGCAAACGAATCTGCGTAAGTAGCAGTACTTGCAAAGAGCAATAGCGTTAGGAGCGATAGAATTTTCATATCTATACCTAGTAAATAAAGAATCAAAGCCTAAAAACCAATGGAAAGTGATGCTTTAAATTCAGTAAAAGTAGATTCACCAAAATCAGAATTAGCTATCTTCGTATCAAATCTATCCAACTCAAATTTCAGGTATACATTTTCTTCAATTAGGATGTTCACACCGAGAATGTCAATCATACCTTCGTCATCATCAACAGAATCATCAGGATCTAGATATTCGTGACGAAAATAAGGGGTAAAGCGATTCGACCACTGGTAATAGAACATAAAAGTATAAGCTGATCGATCAATATTGTTCGCCGAAGAATAATTCTCACTTCCTATGACATATTCAACCTCTACCCCTGTACCGTTTTCATTTTCCCATTCGACATGTACACCATAACTGTTCAGTTTAATCTCGCCATCTGACTCAGGATCTTCCATTGTATCGATATAAAAGGAGCCCCCTACCTGAATATCATCCATAGGCCGATATAGAAAACGTCCGTTGAGCGCTTTACGAGTATTATTATCTTCCTCATAGGGATTGGTCTCGTCATCTTCTGTTTCACCGTTAGAGATTTGCACAACATAATCCCAAGAATGAGCAGAGTCGTTGGCCGCCCCTCCCACTAATGCCACCCCCGTTAACCAACGCGGATAAAATCGTATCTCACTCCCCAATTTATTATTTTTATTGGTAGAAAGAGGCTCTTTTACGCTTAAGGTGGCAGGTTTTGCGGTATGTATTTCATTATAAATACCGAAGTTAGTGAACATTTTTCCTGCCCTAATTTTCGTATTTTCTATAATCCCATATTCCGCAAAAGCATACTCTACTGCTACTAATAGTGACTTTTTCGATGCCGATGGCAAAGCGATTGCAGCAAGTTTTATTGCCGCAACAGCTGAAACTGAACTGGATGATTATTTAGCGATAAAAACCAGTGATATTCCTGCTGATGAAACCAAGTTTGTTGGCGATGTGACTTCAAATATTATTGAAGGATTTTACGACTATAACTCAACGACTCATGTTGTTACCGCAGCGGAGACTAAGTACTTTATCGCCAACTCAGATGATGCGTTTACTAAATTTAGAGCGACAAACATCATTACAGCGGGTCGAGGTATTGGACAAATAACCTTAAAGACGGCTTATCAAGGTAGTTCTGACGTAGCATTTTCCGCAGAACAAGATCTTGTTATCGATGCAGCATTAACCTGTTCAGGTGATGTAACTCACGTTTACATTGATTTTGATACTAATCAAGAAGTAACCATGACTGATGCTTGGGATATAAACCTCCCTTGTGCGGCCGATAAAACGGGTGCTGATTTTACCATCAACATTACTGATGACGCTCAAGCTATGCATGATTTTGATAACAAATACGATGCTATCGATCCAACCGCTGTTGCTTACTATGGTTTACAAAAAAATAGTTACAGTGTTAAAGCCTTCGAGAGCACCCCTTGGTACCAATACGGCTTAAATGGTGGACACTTATTATGGTCGCAATTTGATGTTTATTTAATCAAAACCTCAACTAAAACTCATAAACTACAACTCACTAGCTATTATAACGCTGACGGTTCTTCTGGCTATATCAGTTTCAGAGCAGACGAAGTTAATGAACTTGCTGGTGTCACTGGAAATTAATCGAAAGATATAATACCAATCAGTATAAGCTTCATACTCAAGGTGCGTTTCCCTTGCGCCTTGAGTCCCTGTTTCGTCCCCCATCACTTATAAGTAGAACCTTCTAGGAAAATATTATGATCTCCCAGATCGAACAAATCATGTACCAGATGTCAGACCTTTTTATGGCCCCCGTACTGTGTCTAATAGCGCTACTATTTATTTATTCTTTATTTGCTACCGGGCAATTTTTTACACAAACAATGCAACGTCGACGTCACTATAAATCCTTTATACAATTACTGAACGGCAAGTTAGGCAGTAGCAGTGAATTAATATTGAACGGTTATCCAATAGCAAGCCTAGCCAATGAAATGCCTAATATAAGTCAAGACCAGCTTGATGTTGCGGCATTAAAAGAACTTGAAGGCGTTCGTAATGTTAGTCGACTTGCCCCCATGTTAGGTCTTATCGCTACCATGATCCCCATGGGACCGGCACTAAAAAGCTTAGCTGACGGGAATATACAAGGTATCAGTGAAAATCTTATCGTCGCATTTTCTGCTGTTATTTTTGGTTTAGTGATCGCCTCAATCACTTTTTGGATTGCCTCGGTTAAAAAGCGCTGGATGGTTGAAGAGCTAGTAGCATTGATGCCGTTAATCACCAATAAACCTCACTTAACTTCTACTCAAGAAACAACCTTACCTGTGCAAGCAGTGGAGAAAGATTATGAGGCTGCTTGATGAAGATGAAGGCATTAATCCAGCATTGTCTGTCGTCAACTTAGTTGATGTGTTTTTAGTACTTATTGCTGCTTTATTAATTGCCATAGCACAAAACCCTTTAAACCCCTTCCTTGCCGAAGATGTCACTGTCATTAAAAATGCTGGTAAAGATAATATGGAAATTATTGTTAAAAAAGGCAATACCATCGAAAGCTTTAAAAGTGACGGAAAAACAGGGGCAGGAACAGGTAAAAAAGCGGGTACTGCCTATGAAATGGCAGACGGCAGCATGATTTACGTAAAAGAGTAGCGATATTAACCACATGAAAAATACTTTAATGAAAATTTCCATATTATTATTCAGCATCATTGCGCTTATCAGCAATGTTTTTGCTGCCTCGACAACTACCGAAATAGTACCTACCCCAACAAAAAACACACAAAACGTACTATTTGTCAGTACCGCTCATACCAACACGGCTAAGATCACACTATTAAAAAAAGTTGCCGATAAAAAAACAAATACAAGCTGGCACATAGCCCAAAAATCATCAAAATCCTTATTAGAAAAAACGAATCAAACCGGCGCACTTACCACACTTTTTAATCAATATGACTTAGTCATACTTGATGCAGTATCCGTAAGAGAAGCCAGTGCTGCGTTTGATAATTACGCCAGTGAAATAACTAAAGTAAATACGACTGTCGTTGCCTTCAACTATTTAAACAATGAAAAGCTCAATAAAGGTTTAAGTACCGATACTGCTAGTACTTTACAAGATTATTGGGTAAATGCCGGACGCCGAAACCTAGACAACATGTTGTCGTATATCTCAGTAAACTTTGTTAAAACCAAGCTTAAAAACTCAGAGGCACAAGCCATAACCAAAGTACCTGCACCAATTATTTTTCCTCAACAAGGTATTTATCACCCTAGCCTGCCAAACTTAATCGTTAACGACTTAGTAGCATATAAAAAGCTACGCCAAGTAAAACCTCAGCAAGCTAAAATTGCAGTATTGCTGCAACGAGCACTAATTGAGTCTGAACAAACACAGTTAATTGATGCGACTATTGCACAACTGGAAGCAAAAGGCGTCTACGTTGTGCCATTCTTTTTTGAGCTAAGTCCAGTAAGTGGTGATTATAGCCATTTGCTACAATTACCTAAAGCTGGTGAGAAAAGCGATGAAAATAGCCATGACAAATCAACTACAATGCAAACAGATGTCGACCTGATTATCAGCTTTCGCAATATTCATTGGGCTAATCAACGTAAAGTTGAATTTGAAAAATTTAATGTACCGGTAATGCATGCCATGACTTATTACTCTGGCGATAAAAAAGCGTGGGAAAATGACATACAAGGGATCAGTGCAAATATGATGTCCTTCACTTTGGTCTTGCCAGAAAATGCTGGTGTTATTGATCCTATGATTGTTGCCGCGATGAATATGAGTGACCAAAATGTTGAAGTTATCGACTACCAACTAGAGCATTTAGTAAATAAAGCGATTAATGTCGTTAACTTAAAATACAAAGCCAACCAAGATAAAAAATTAACTGTATTTGTTTGGGGCGACAAAGATGTTGGTGCATCATTTATGAATATTCCTGAAAGTATCGAAGCCATTAGTCAACGTCTAGCTAATGAAGGTTATAATACCGCGGAGCGAGACGCTGAATACCTAATTGCTAACGCAAAAAAAATTCTAGATCCTTTCTATCGCGATTATCAATTAACCGAATTATTAGACAATGACTTAGCAGAGCTGATGCCTATTGATGAGTATCTGACTTGGTTTAATACTTTACCTGCTGAGCTAACGCAAAAAATAAATGATCATTGGGGCAAACCTCAAGATAACTTTATGGCAGTAGAAAAAGACGGTAAGGACTTTTTTATTCTGCCTCGTATTCGTAATGGCAATATGCTAATTATGCGTCAACCCCCTCGTTCTGATAGCAAAAATGACGAAAACATGATTTATCATCAAGGCCTAGTTCCCATTAACCATTTCTACCTTGCTGCATATTTTTATGCTCGTGAGTACTGGCAATCAGACGCCATTGTTCACTTGGGCACACATGGCTCTCAAGAGTATTTAGGCGGTAAAGAGCGTGGTTTATCAATTTACGACCAAGGTAACTTAGCAGTTTGGGATACCCCCATCGTTTACCCTTTTATTGTCGATGATGTTGGTGAAGCAATGCAAACCAAACGACGCGGACGTGCAACGGTTATTTCACATATGACCCCTCCTTTTGCTGCCGCAGGTTTAGAAGGTGAAATACGCAATTTACACGAATTGATGCATCAATATAAACAGCTTGATCAAGGTGGCGTAAAGCAAAAAACCGCCACACAACTTGCCAAATTATGTTTCGAGACCAACATCTGTAAAGATCTCGGTTGGGAACAGGCACGCATTGACCAAGAGTTCGATAAATTTATTGATGCGCTTCATATTCATTTAGAAGCATTAGCAACAGCAAATCAGCCATTGGGTTTACATACTTTTGGTCACATTCCTGAGCAACCACTCACCATATCGACCTTAGTACAAATGTTAGGAAATGACTTTACTCAACGTGCAAGTGAATTCGAGCATGAGCATTACAGAGATAGTTTAGTCAGTGAAAAACAAGATGATGAAGAGGGTGATGAAAGTATTGCTCATAGCCATACTTATCATGAAAAGAGCCATGAAAATAACCATGATAAAGCTCCGGAAAAAGATAAAACCACTGGCTCTGAAAAACCACAAGAAAATGATATTACGCGTTTATCGGGTTATTTAACCATTAAAAACTATATAATTAGCGCTGCGGATCAATCAGTCAAACGTCCTGTGCCATTAGCTGAACTCTCTGAATCGTTACAAGCCGATATCGAACGCGGTAAAAAGCTTTATAAGAGCATGGCTGACATCCATGAACTCGATGCCATGGTAGATTTTCTTAGCGCAAAATATATCCCGGTTAAATCTGGTGGGGATCCAATACGTCACCCTGAATCGTTATCAACAGGCTATAACTTATTTGGTTTTAATCCTTCTCGTGTTCCTACTAAAGCGGCCTTTGAGCAAGGTAAAGAGCTTACCGAAGAAATGATTGCAAACTACTACCAAAAACATCAAAGCTACCCTGACAAAATGGCATTTTCATTATGGTCAATTGAAACGATGCGTCACTATGGGGTTCTTGAATCACAAGTATTATACGCCATGGGCGTTAAACCAAAATGGAGTAAAAGTGGTCGGGTTATTGGCACCGAAATTATTCCATACAGTGAATTAAAACGCCCACGTGTTGATGTCGTTATATCAGCAACCGGTTTGTATCGCGATGCATTTCCAAATGTGATGCAGATGTTGGCAAAAGCAGTCAATCAAGTCGCCACTTTAAAAGAAGACAACAACTCTATTTGGAAAAATAGCCAAAAAGTTAAAGCTGAGCTATTAGCTGAAGGTGTAGAAGAGAAGGAAGCAGAATATTTATCGACTATTCGTCTTTTTTCGAATCAATCAGGCGATTATGGTACAGGGGTTGATGATGCCGCATGGGCTAGTGATACTTGGGAAACGGATAAAAAAATATCGGATACTTACCTGGGTAAAATGGGCTACTTCTTTGGTGCAGACAATACGCGTTGGGGACAAAAAGCAGCGAATAATCAAGGTAAAGAAGTACAACTTTATGCCAAACAGTTGTCAGGCACAGATATTGCCATGTTTGCCCGCTCTTCAAACCTGTTTGGTATGTTAAGTTCAGACGACCCTTTTGAGTATTTCGGCTCATTAAGTTTAGCAGTGCGCAATATTGATGGCAAAAGCCCTGATATGGTGGTCGCTAATTTGCGTGATGCTAAAAATTCGAAAGCCGAAGATGCAGGTTTATTTCTTGCCAAAGAATTACGCACCCGTATGTTTCATCCTCGTTGGATAAAAGAGTTACAAAAAGAAGGTTACTCTGGTGCGGTATCATTAGCGTCGAAAATGGATAACTTTTTCGGTTGGCAGGTAGTTGCCCCTAATTTGATCAGGAACGATCAATGGGACGAGTACATGGATATTTATGTTAATGACAAATTAGCGCTAGCGCTTGATGAGTGGTTTAAAAAAATAAATCCCGCAGCCTTTGCTCGCATGATGGAGAGAATGCTCGAAGCTGAACGTAAAGACTATTGGCAAGCAGACGCTGAACGATTACAACAACTTGTTAAGCAATATATTGATGTGGTGAATAACAATGACTTAGTTATTCTAAATGATGCGGTAAAAGCCCATGTTAATGAACTTGCCCAAGGCTTTGGTTTAACGCCATTAGTGGCAAAAACAATGGAAGCCATGGCGGCAAACGCTAAAGCACAAACAAATATGAATAATCAACAGCTTGCTGAGCAACAAAGTCAATCTACTAAGCAGACTGATAAGATTGAGCAAAAAGTTGAAGGACAAAAATTAGAAAAGCAAACCAGACAAGCACTGGAGCTAGATAATATTGTTTACTACAGTTTGGCAGGTATTATCTTATTAATGCTATGTGGAGCTATTTGGCAAACACGGCGTAAAAAGCTAAATAGCCAGCAAATATATTTATTGGAATTAAACAGCGCAAAACCAAAGGACTTAGCGGCTTAATTATATTTACTTCTAACGCTTATGAAAGAGGTAATTCCTTTTCAATTAGCGAGCATTCACATCATTAAGTGGCAACCTACTTATGAGGTTGCCACACTGTTTTTCTTTAACTTTATTTTGAAAGCTCTGTGGCGGTATCAACAAAAATACCTTGCATATCTTTAGCCTCACGTTCGGTTTGCCCACCATGTTTAAGAAACGCAGCAATAATGGTTTGTGTTTTCTCCTCCTTCGCACGATCTAAAAAGTATCTAAGCTCAAGCTCCGTGCCAGCCGATTCATCTATTATCGAGGCAGCGATAATTTCTTTATACATCACAATATCACGAATCTCCCAACCAACAATAATTACTAATAATTGCGCTAAAAATGCATCAAGTTCATCTTTAGGAACAAACTGAGTAATGATATTTAACGCTTCAGCTTGTTGTGGGGTAAAATCCGTACCGGTAAGCAATGCTTGCAGTGCTTTACCTTTTCCTAAGCGGCGAGCAAACTGCACTGCCCCTTGTCCACCTGTAGGAATATTAATATATAATTCTGGTTGAGCAAAAGCTGAATTTTCAGTGCCATATGCTAAGTCGCACGCCATAACAAACTCATTACCGCCTCCACGAGCCACACCATCAACAACGGCAATAGACAGCTGTTTCATGGCTTTAATATTAGCAATCAAATGATTAAATTCTATTGAAGCTGCTTGCCCACCTGACGTACCGTTAATGACATTAAGATCTAAATGGGCAATAAAAAATGCCTGATGAAATGATTTAAAAACAACAACTTTAGTGTCACGGTCATCTTTTAATGACAAAATAAATGCATTTAATTCATTGATTAAATCAATCGTTAAAATATTCACAGGTGGGTTTTTAATTAGCACAGTAGCTACGCCTGCTTCTTGAGTTATTAGCAATTTATTCATTAGAATCTTCCTCTTAAAGTAATCAGTGCAGCAATAAATATTACGTCACTTAGAATACGTCTCTTCAAATTTAAGTAACCATATTAAAACTATGATAAGTATCTAAAAACAAGGTAAAGTGAACTATACTGATTCCAAATAGGAACCAATGGAGTAAATATGGATCTCGCCAGTCGACTACTGCTTTTACTTGAAGTCTCGGAATTAGGTAGTTTTGTAAAAGTATCAGAGCATCGAAATGTCAACAGATCTGCCATTTCTAAGCAGATAGGAAAGCTTGAAAAAGAGCTTGGCGTACATTTATTGAATCGCACCACTCGCTCATTATCATTAACAGCCGCTGGCTCTGAAATGGTAAACCAAGCAAAACTGTTAAGAGCCTTACTGAATGATGCAAAACGTTTAGCAGAGAATTATCACGATGAACCAAGAGGGGAGCTAAAAATTTCTAGCTCGACATTATTTGGTCGTCAATATGTGCAACAAACCATTTTATTATTTCAAGCGAAGTATCCCGAAATTCGTATAGAGTTACTTTTAGAAGATAGGATGGTTGATATAATCGGTGAAGGCTTTGATATAGGCTTTCGAATAGGAGAGCCAAAAGAGTCTAACCTCATTGCTAAGCAAATAGCCAAAAATAGAATGCTGATCGTCGCTGCGCCTGCATTCATTGAAAAATACGGGAAGCCGAACACAATCCCCAAATTAGAAAGCTTACCTGCTGTGGTATATTCGGCTCAAGGTTTATTGATTGACAAAGTGAAATACCTTGATGGAAAAGATAATGAAGCATTTATTCAGCTAAATAGCACTTATAAGGTAAATGAAGTTGAAATGCTGATCAATACTGCTCTAGCAGGGGAAATGTTCACGGTAACAACGGCCCAAATGATTGAGGATGAGGTATTAGAAGGCAAATTACTACCAATCATGACACATATCAATTTAGCAGATTACGGGACATTTTATGCTGTATACCCACATCGTAACCCTCCTTTAAAAACCAAATTATTCATCGAAACCCTTAAACAAGTAGTTGGAGAGGATAAACCCGTTTGGGAGACTCGAATACCTGGGTTCGACAAAATGTATAACTACAAAGCATAGCGTGATAAAAAGTGTCTTCATTAAGCAAGCCTAGTAGGTTATTTACTCTATTTATCAATAAACTATCACTGCTGTTTGATAAATTTAAAACGTCATATTTTGCATCAACCCTTTCCAGATCTTTCAATTTAAATCATCATGATTTATGCCCATTTTGATACAAGGGTTGACCTTAATAAAACGCTTCTTTACTACTTAACATGTATAGGTGACATAAAAACCGAGATAACTAAAGTCAATTTCAGCTTATATAATAGACAGAAAATCATGACTCCTTCCGCTTGCTATGAAAGGAAAGGTTCGATTTTTTAACAGTTTCATGTAACGGACTGAGCATACTATCTTCCCAAATATAGTATCCACTATCTAGTTCAACACCTAATACTCCATTCTTTGTTAAATATATGATCGGTAATAAAATATCTTCAGTAAACGTAGGAGTAAATCTACCCATTGAAAAATATACATGAGTAGAATTGTACTCATTAGACTGCACATTCGTTTTGGAATATAAAGTATTTACAATATTATCAACTACTTACTTAAACTATAAAATTGGCTTGATATTCGCTTAAGTGAGGTTTATCTAAAGATCCAATAACTAGAAAAATCGACCTCAATGAAAGAACTACAATTTAACAAATCAACCGATCTCTATAATTTGATTTTAGGTGGATTGATCGCACTTACCTCAGAACAAAATATCGGCAAAGTGACTTATCGCTCTGTCAGTGAAAATATATTTTTAGGGAAATGGTTAAAAAAAGCTAAGCAACAAAAACGCTATCCAAAATCTATAGCAACTGAGATTGATACCCTCATAGAACTATATGCAATTGAAGGGAGAAGTGCAGACTTAGCGGCATTATTTAATCAATTTTTTAGCGAATTTAAAATGCTCAAAAATATGTCACAAAATTTCAACTTACCCTCAAAAACGAGATTTGATAATGCAATGAGTGAACTAGCTCAAGATGACTGGCATATTTCACTGCCTATCATCCAAGATCAGAATATAATTGAACCCTATAGAGCTAAATTTGATAAAGAAATTTTTACTACGAAATGGTATTGGGATGACGCTTTTAATTCAAAACAAGAATTAACAAAACTAGTCAGTATTTTTGTTGTTTCAATGCCTCAAGATGTCGTCGACTGCTTATATCATCATGGGTTTATTCTAATCAAAGGAGTAACAAGTAGAGATGATGATGGTAAGTATTATTATCAGTACAAAATTTTTCCAAATAATCAATGTATCGGTAACGCGGCCATTCCAACAGAATATCAGAATTAATCATTAAGATAGTCATATTGAAAACTCTGCTTAAAGCAAGAAGTAAGAAGTAAGAAGTAAGAAGTAAGATAAATTATAAAAATAATGAATACTAGATTTAAACGTGATTTCAAAGTGATAGCACTACCCATCAAAAAACAAACCGTCTAACATATTTCTGGGATGGTTGTTGTGATACTTGCGCTGCCGCATAACCTCCGATTAGGACCACATAAAGCCATAATGCCTTCATTTCAGACTGTAATTTAACTTTATAATGATGTTATCAGTAAGAATTTAAATTAATCCCCATAAATCAAGCTACTATTGTTAATAGTATTAACAAAAAACAACCCCTATCAGGAGTAATAGATGTTAGAAATGGCTGTGATATATCTCGCTGCAGCAATTATAGCTGTGCCCATAGCAAAGCGTGTCGGCTTAGGCTCTGTACTGGGATATTTGTTAGCGGGTATTTTGATTGGGCCTTTTTTATTCGGCTTAGTGGGCGATCAAACTGACGTGATGCATTTTGCTGAGTTCGGTGTTGTAATGATGCTATTTCTAGTCGGTCTTGAATTACAGCCTTCTCGACTGTGGAAACTGAGACATTCAATTATCGGTTTGGGCGGCTTGCAAGTTGTTATAACAACCTTATTAATTTCTGCGGCCTGCTACACTATTTTATCATTGGCATGGCAAACATCGCTTTCTATAGGTTTAATGTTGGCCCTGTCATCAACGGCTATTGTCTTGCAAACATTGAATGAAAAAGGTTGGATAAAACAAGAAGCAGGTCAAAACTCCTTTTCAGTTTTACTGTTTCAAGATATTGCCGTGATCCCCATTTTGGCCTTACTCCCTTTATTAGCATTTAGTGATAACATCAGTGACTCTGGCGCTCACGGCAACTTGATAGAACATTTTCCAGCGTATATCCAAACTGCCATATCCATCGGTGTTATCGCCGCAATTATATTATCCGGAAAGTATATTTCGGCCCCCTTATTTCGCTATATCGCAGAGACTCGTTTGCGGGAGTTATTCACCATCTTCGCTTTGTTTCTTGTAATCGTCATTGCGGTAATCATGCAAAAAATAGGACTATCACCTGCATTAGGAACATTTTTAGCCGGGGTGGTTTTAGCAGAAAGTGAATTTAGACATGAATTAGAAGTTGATATTGAGCCATTTAAAGGGCTTTTACTTGGCTTATTTTTTATCACGGTTGGCGCCTCAATAGACTTTCCATTATTGTTTGAAGAGTTAGGCTTAGTGACTTTATTAGTCGTATCGTTAATTGCCATTAAAGCGGTTATTTTATTCATATTATCTATTTTATTTAACATGGAAAAAAAACAGAAGTTACTCTTTACACTAGCCTTAGCACAAGGCGGAGAATTTGCCTTTGTACTGCTATCGCTCACCTCTAGCTTACAGATACTCACACCTGAACAAAGTAAAATAACAACGTTAGTCGTCGCTATTTCTATGCTAATGGCGCCTATGTTATTAATATTCTATGAAAAAGTACTCGATAAAGAACAAGAAGATGCTAGCGAGTTCGATAAACCAGAAGATATTGAAGCAACCAAAAGCGTTATTATTGCAGGCTATGGTCGTTTTGGACAGATAGTCGGTCGCTTACTTAGCTCTCAAGGTTATCACTTATCAATTTTAGACCACAGTCCAACACAAATAGACCTGCTGAAAAAGTTTGGCAATAAAGTCTTTTATGGTGATGCTGCACGAAAAGACTTATTAGCAGCTTCAGGCGCCAAAGAAGCGAAATTGTTAGTCATCGCCATAGATGATGCCGATAAAATCATTGAAATAGCTTCACTTGTACAGAAACATTATCCAAACTTACAAATTGTTGCCCGTGCAATTGATCGCCATCATGCCTATGAGTTAATGCGTATTGGCGTTAAAACCATTAAACGAGAAACCTTCGAGTCAGCCTTAGGTTTAGGTGTTTCAGCGTTGGAATTACTCGGCAATAGCGAAGAAAGTGCTCAGCGTGCAGGTCAATTATTTTCAGAGCACGATAGAGAATCAATGCATGTATTATCTGAAGTCTGGGGTGATGACCATAGTTATGGCGTTGCTGTGAAACAACGTATGGAGCTTCTTAAACAAGTGCTCGTCAGTGATGAAGAAGAGCAGAGTAAAATACAAACTTGCCAAAAATCACCTGAAGTCTGAGTTAGGGTTAAAGCTAAGGATAATAAAATAATCTTGTTAACTTAGATAAGTGGACCATCATAATGTTGGCCTACAATTAAATAACATTTGTAAGGAGAAGATTAAAATTTGATTCAAGAATTCAACATACTTACCGTTACTACACTCAATAAACTTCAGGGGAGTTTAAAAGGATATTTTGCCGTGAAACTTAATAGAATATGATTCTATGCTTTTAGGAGTATTAAGTTATCCTGGATTGATGAATGAATATTTTTATAACAAAGTCCTAAATTCATGCATAAATAATAATGCAAGACCCAAATGACGTGTGCGATGACAATGTAGACTATATTTACTATTGCCCATCGACATGCAAAATAAGTGTAAAAAGTAATCTATAATTAGTGGTAAAGCTTGGATGCCTAGGAATATTAACTGAACCCTAACGCTGAGGTTACCAAAGATGAATCAATCAATTCAACATATCAAAGTCATTGAAACTGTAGAGGTAAATGGCTGCTACCTAAAAGAACATCGCCACCATAGCGAGCGCCGTAAAATGTTAAAACTACACTTTATTTACTACGATAGACGCGCGCACAATCGCCGCCAACAGTCGCACGAACTCGATATTAAGGCTTAATTATTAACAAATAAACAAAGGGAAATGCAGTCAGGTTTTAACAATTACTGCAGTAGCGCTTACTTTGCTTGCTTACTCCTGTTTTTACTCAATGCCGTTACACCAGAGCCAATAACTAATATCACTGCACCAATAATGCTCATGGTATTGAGGGGTTCATTTTCGATTGCTCCAGGTAAAATATAATTAGTCATCTGCATAAAAATTAGTGTTAATAAAGGAGTTATAGCTAACGTCGCACTGACTCGTGATGCTTCCCAATGCTCAAGTGCTTCCGCAAAAGCGCCATAAGCGACAAGAGTATTTGCCCCACAAAAGAGTAACAACAACCAGCCAATGGTATCTAATTCAAAGACTAGCGAAGGCGCGGATGAAGGTAAAAATACCAAGGTGCCTGCGACATAAATAAGTATCATAATTTCTTCTGAGGCAAAATGTTTTAACAATTGTTTTTGCGCTAAGGCATAAATAGCCCATAAAATGGCCGCCAGAACAATAAAGAACAAACCAAGCGCATAGTCCCCCTGGAAAGTAAGTAGCTGTTCAAAACGTTGATTGAAAAATAATAACAAACCTAAAAAGAAAGTGAATAATCCCATCTTTTGCTTAGCATTAAAGGTTTCTTTAAAAAGATAAACACCACCGATAAGTAATAACATTGGCGCTATTTGAATCATAACCTGCGTGCTTTCTGGCGAGGTAAATTCCAGCCCCATCATATAAGAAATATAATTTGCTAATAACCCACCGATAGTAAGTATCATTAACACCATTATACGGTTATTTTTTAGTGGCGATAAAGAAGGTAACCGCTTGGTGACGATCAGGTATCCACCTAAAAATACCGCCGCGATAAGAAACCGATACCAGGTAATGGTATTCACATCCATATATTGTAATAAGCCTTTAAGGGCAATGGGTAAAATACCCCATAATATGGCTGTAGTAAGAGATAACAATAAACCCAATCGCCAGCGACCACTAATTTCATGCATAGAAAGAACTCAGTTAACAGCGCTAGGGTAGCCCTGTTTAAAAAATGAGGATTATCTAGAAACTGGCTGACAAAAGCTATTATTATTAAGCTTTGTTTGTATTTAAAAACACCAACATCAATGTTTTATCCTTGATGGAGCAAAAAAGCACCTAATGAGACCATATAATAGTATTGGGCTGTGTTTTGTGAGTTGTTCTAGCGCTTAAAAAATCAGCGCTTTGTTGTTCAAAGTCACCTTATCAAACACTCACCTTTTCGGTTAACATTAAGAAAACCTTCTTTAAATTTATAAAATAATCAAAATAAATATTAAGTTCGCAAGAATCGGGTTGAGTTACCAACGACCTTAGTAAAGAATTGAAACACTATACTGTGTTGGAATCTGTTATGTCAGCAATGAGCTTAACCCGATTACTCGTCTTAGCCGCTTTGTGGGGCGCTTCTTTTCTTTTTATGCGCATCGCTGCGAACCCACTTGGGCCTGTAGTGCTTATTGAAATAAGAGTAGGCTTTGCTGCTATTACATTACTACTTGTGTCTATTTATCTTAAAAACAAACTGAAATTTGTAGATAACTTTAAACACTTTTTTATCTTAGGGCTGTTTAACTCTGCCTTACCTTTTTTACTCTTTGCTTATTCAGCTCAGTTTTTAACGGTATCAACCCTAGCCATTTTAAATTCTACTGCACCTATATGGGCTGCAATAATAGGCGCTGCTTTGTCAAAAAAGATGTTTACCAAACGGGTTTCAATGGGGCTTGTGTTAGGCAGTATTGGGGTAAGTGTTTTGGTCGGCATGGAAGATTTAAGAATTGGAGAAAGTGCCATATTCCCAATAACCTGTGCTTTGATGGCTGCGTTAAGTTATGGCATAGCATCCAATTACGCTAAAAATGCTCCACAAGTTAAGGCGTATGATAATGCTCATGGCAGCATGTGGGCGTCAGTTATTATCATTTTGCCCCTATTACCTTTTTTTCCAGTCAGGGAGAGTCTTACTTTTGATGTTTTTACCGCTGTCATGTTGCTTGGGGTATTCTGTACAGGATTAGCTTATTTACTATATTTTCGCTTAATTTCTGACTTAGGCGCTCCCTCTGCCTTGTCTGTCACGTTCTTAATTCCTTTATTTGGTATCTTATGGGGGCATCTTTTTTTAGGTGAAGCGATTGGCTTAACAACGTTAATAGGTTCAATCTTAGTTATTTCAGGCACAGTATTTGTGACAGGATTGTCTCCAAGCACTATTTTTAAGAAAAAGGGACTAGAAAATGGATAACCTTGAGTCGCATCGTCACTACCAAATTGTTGAAAAAGCCATACAGTTTATCAATAGAAATTATGATAAACAGCCAACACTGATAGATATTGCTGCGGCGGTACACATGAGTGAACATCATTTACAAAGAGTCTTTTCTCAGTGGGCAGGTATTTCACCAAAACGCTTTCTACAATTTATAACTAAGCAAGCCGCTTTAGATGCTTTACAAAGTACGAATAACTTACTTGAGGCAAGCCATACCATAGGATTATCGGGTTCAGGGAGGTTGCATGATCTTTTAGTAACTTGTGAGGGCATGACACCTGGGGAATTAAAAGGAGGTGGTGAAGGTGTACAGATCCAATACGGTATTTGTTCAACCCCCTTTGGAGAAGCCATTTTAGGCTGGACATTAAGAGGTATTTGCTACCTCCAGTTTATAAACACTTCGCAACAAACAGTGATTGATGAGTTATATCGACAATGGCCCAACGCAATTATTACATTAAACAGAGAAGAAGCCGAAATAAAGGGGAATGACATTTTTTCACCCTCACTTGAGCGAGGAAAAATTCATCTACTGCTTAAAGGCACCAACTTTCAAATAAAAGTTTGGGAAGCATTAATCAATACGAGTAGCTCGCAGCAGCTTTCTTATTCTCAAGTATCCAAATTAATAGATTCGCCAAAAGCTTCAAGGGCTGTCGGTTCTGCCCTTGCAAATAATACAATTGGTTACTTGATCCCTTGTCATCGAGTCATTAAAAGTAATGGCGACATTGGTAATTACCGCTGGGGCATTGAACGTAAAACAGCGATGCTTGCATGGGAACAATCGCTATTTGAATAGATCGACTGGTAGCTGAGCTTTGCTTGCCTTCCTCCACTCTTGGCCGTCAGACGCTCATTTTATAATGCTATAGATAGTTAAATAACATTCAAAAACTCGAGGTACCTCACTAATGTTTCAGTTTTAACGACAGCAAGGTAGCGATTGCCACAAACGCACTTGATATCCATAAACAGGCTCCCAAGCCATAGTTTTGATAGACCCACCCTGAAAGTACTGTACCTATCAACCTTCCCATGGCATTAGCCATATAATAAAAGCCAACATCAAGAGAAACACCATCTCTGCCAGCATAGCTAACAATAAGGTAACTATGTAATGAAGAATTAATAGCAAAGACAGCACCAAAGATTAACAAGCCAATAATAAGGGAAGCTTGCACGTGAAAATTAAAATGTAATGCCAATGCAATAGCCGCTGGTATGAGTGTTAAATAACTCGCCCATAAAAACGCATCCCTGCCCGTTGGAGGTTTGCCTTGTTGTGTGCCGATATCCTTACCTTTAACTTTTTTAGTCCCTTTGTTTGTCCCTCTACTGGTAATTAAAGGGGCGGCAGTTTGCACTAGACCATAACCAATAATCCAAGTTGCCATAAAGCCGCCTACTCCCCAATGGTCCCAATCAAAGGAGACAGCTAAAAACACCGGTAACGCGACAACAAACCAAACATCTCTCGCGCCAAATAAGAACAGCCGTGCAGCAGAGAGTATGTTGATTGATGCACTTTTTGAGAATATGTCTTTAAATTTTGGCTTGCTTTTCGCTTTACCTAAGTCTTCTTTTAAGGCGAGTAAACTAAATAGCCACACTATCGTTAACAGTGAAGTCATTAAAATAATTGCACCGTTAAATTCAAGTAAGGTCAGTAATAATCCACCTAAAAAGAAGCCAACACCTTTTAATGCATTTTTAGAGCCGGTAAGAATAGCCACCCATTGATAGAGCTTACCTTCTGCGCCTTTAGGCACCAGTAATTTAATTGAGCTTTTAGCACTCATTTTATTCAAGTCTTTAGCAATACCTGACAATGCCTGAGCAAGCATGACATAAATAATTGTTAGCATTTCAGCAGGCACAGTAAGCATCACCAGCGCGATTATCTGCAAGGCTAAACCAATATTCATGGTTTTATTTAACCCAAGCCTCGCGCCTAACCAACCGCCAATAAGGTTAGTGATAACACCAAAGATTTCATAAAATAAAAACAGCATGGCAAT
>MAAC01013276.1_pt1 | contig 18426 bp, 20 predicted proteins | sample 1115981 | NCBI WGS metagenome assembly MAAC01 (sample SAMN04961126, study PRJNA320927) | seawater metagenome | isolation source: sample BD02T64 sea water enriched with oil for 64 days | place: USA:Gulf of Mexico | collected 2013-07-27
TGTGCGCCCCGCAGATCGGCCCTTCGCTGAACTGATCTCGAGTTTTTGTGGGTTAACGACCACTTTGCAGAACAGGCATGAGAAAGCTCGCGGCCCCAACGAAAGACAACAACCTTTCCAAATATTGCAGTTCGACATAGTGGAGAAATGGTTCGGTTAGGGCTTGAAACGGCCGTTTTCCGAACAAACCCCAATGACTTTTTCGTCTATTCTTGCAAATTTTGTTGCTCATTGCGGATCAACGCGGTCAAACGATAGAATCCGTGTGCCATTTTGGTGAAAGGCGTGAGCAAAAAGAAACTCAGCACCGCGCCCAGATGCAGTGCGAGAGCTGCGGGCATTGCCGGGGTCGTCCCCAGAGCATAGAGGGCAAGGCCGCTGAGCGCGACGAACCCTAAAAGTGCAATGAAGCCGATATCCCCGCTCCAGGCATTGGCGTCCCCCAGGTCTCGAGCGGAACGCAATTTCAGCAAGGCCATCCATCCACAGCCAATGCTCATCAAAATCCCGCCGCTGACACCGAGCAGCTTTGGCACGGACCACAAGGGGTATGGTGCGGGCATGTCGAAAAGGTAATGCATCAATGTCGCCACACCAGTCGCGGCAAAACTCAACAGGAAGCCGTACATTATGGCCTGATGCGCGAAGCGGCGCGCGTGCGAAAAACGGTCCTCGTCCTCGAAATTACATCCGTCTCCATGGCCCGCGGCCAGATCTTTCATCTTTCCTGCCGATCTCAGCGCAGCTGCGATATCGGTCATGCTGATAGCCTGCCCCCCGACTGACCGCCAATAGCAGCGCAGGCTGACGGTGAGGCTGGCGAGCGGAAACAGAAAGGCAGGCAGGAATATCGCCACCATCGCGTTATGCGACAGGACCGCATAGAAGCCCTCGCCGCCGGATGATCCAATTGCGCGAATAGCAAAAAACAGGACCGCAAAGCCCATGACCAGCGCCAGGGCGATGGCGCCGCCATGTGAGTGGAACCGGCGGGCAAAAGGAGCGGGCCAGGCGAAACTTTCCCAGCTGTCCCGGCGCACCTCGGCCAGAGCCTTGGGCAGGTTCAGGTCAAACTCATGCGGGGCGGTGTATTGACAGGCATAGTAACATCCTCTGCAGTTGTGGCAGAGGTTGGCCAACTGAGTGATATCTCCGTCGGAGAAAGCACGCTCGCGTTGCAGCGCGGGAAATACCGAGCAATAACCTTCGCAGTAGCGGCATGCATTGCAGATTTCGGCCTGGCGGCGGGCTTCCTGGATAAGATCAGCTTGCATAAGAGGCGGCCTCCCGGCCCGCAATTCGTCCGAAGACAGTTCCAATGGTCATACCGAAACCGGCCAGATAACCCTGTCCGAGGATCGAACCAGCCATGGTTTCGCCGGCAGCCCAGAGATTTTGCACAGGACCGGCTGAGGTTGAACACTGTGCGTTTTCGTCCACTTTCAGACCGAGGTAGGTAAAGGTCACGCCGGTGCGCAACGAGTAGCCATAGAAAGGCGGTTCAGTGATTGGCCGGGCCCAATTGGTTTTAGGCGGTGTCAGGCCGGTGGTCGCGATCCCGTCCAGTTCGGTCGGGTGAAATCCTGAAGCGTCGCCACAGGCGGCGTTGAACTCGCTGACCGTGTGTATCAGCTTGTCTGCCGGTAATCCCATTTGCCCGGCCAGCTGCTCAAGCGTATCTGCCTTCAGCGGTGGGAAGACTGATGGCATGAACAGCTTCAGAGATTTGACATCAATGATGACATATCCGACCTGCTCCGGCTGGGCGGCCACCAGACGCCCCCAGATCGCATAACGCTTGGGCCAGACGTCCTCGCCTTCGTCGTAGAACCGCTCAGCGTTTCTGTTAACGACAATTGAAAACGGCACGCAATCCAACCGGGTAACGATGCCTCCGTCAAACTTCGGAGCGCGGCCGTCGATCGCCACGGCATGGCATTGATCTGCGTCACCAACGGATTGCACCCCTTGTTCCAACAGGTCCGCAAGCACAACGCCGCGATTGTAAGGTGTGCCGCGGATCAGGAAGTTTTGCGCCGCAGGTCCCCAGGCGCGTGTGAGCCAATCGGTGTCCGCCTGAAATCCACCCGAAGCGACGACTACAGATTTGGGTGTTACGCGGTGCGCATGTCCTTTGTGACTGTATTCAACATGGGTGATCCGGTCGCTTTCCAGTTCCAGATGGGTGACATGGGCTTCATAGAGTACGTCCACACCCAACGCTTCGGCGGTGCGGTAATAGGCGTTCACCAAACTCTTACCACCACCCATAAAAAAAGCATTTGTGCGGGCCAGAGACAGTGTTCCGGACAATGCCGGTTGAAACCGGACCCCATGTGCCTGCATCCAGGGAAGGCAATCCTCGGAGGTACGGATGGCCAGACGCGCAAGACGTTCGTTGGTTTTCCCGCTGGTGACCTGCAACAGGTCGTCCAGATACTCATCCTCGCTGTAGTCGTCGACTAGAGGTCCAATAGGGCCGGCGTGCATGCAGCGGAAATTGCGTGTGTGGCGTGAGTTACCACCACGATACGGCTTGGGTGCGGTTTCCAGGATCAGAACCCTGGCGCCGGCTTCAGCCGCCGTGATTGCGGCGCACAAAGCGGCATTGCCGCCGCCAATTACCGTGATGTCATACTGGTTCGTCATGAGAGGTTCCTTCGTTGCGCTATGGCTACCTGTTCCGTTTTAATTTGACCAATGACGTAATTTATGAAATTGATGCGTTATGCGCATTAATTATGATTTCAGCGACCTCGAAGCCTTTTTGGCGGTGAAGGACACCGGTTCATTCCATGCAGCAGCCGAGCGGTTGAATCTGTCGCAATCAGCCGTAACGCGGCGCATTCAAAAGCTGGAAGCCGCGCTGGACTCTGTCCTGTTTGAACGCACAACGCGGGCTGTAAAACCGACCCTTGCGGCCAAGCGTCTGCAAGCGAGGGCCGAAGCTATGTTGGACGATGCCAATGAAACCGCCCGGGCCATGCGGGATGAAAGCGTGGCTTTTGCTCATCAACGTGGAGCGGTGATAACGGTAGCAATCGTTCCTACAGTGGTAACCCGTCTGCTGTCGCCGGCCATCCACGCGTTTCGCGCCGCTGGTTTCGCCGCGCGTATCCGACTTCTTGATACCAGTGCCAATGAGGTCGCTGAGGCCGTCGCGGCAGGCGAAGCGGATTTTGGCCTGTGCTCGATCCCGATGCTTGAACCTTCAACCGAATTCGAGCCGTTGTTCGATGATCCTATTGCTCTGGCGCTTTCCCAAGACCATCCGATGGCAGGGCGCGGCACAGTGAATTGGGATGAGCTGACGGATCTCCCATTGATCCTGCCTGCGCGCGGCACCGGCAACCGACTGCTGATAGATGAAGCCCTGGCCCGCGCCCGTCTTCCTTTGGTCTGGACCTATGAAATCGGTCGATCCTCTACCGCACTGGATCTTGTCATCTCCGGATTGGGAGTAGCGCTCTTACCGCAATCTCTGCTGCGTTCAGCAACGGTTTCTGGCGTGGTGAGTTGTGGGTTGGGCATGCCTGAGATTATCCGTCCGATCGGCCTTTTGTCGCGCGCCGGACAAACCGATACACCAGCCATAACCGCGCTGAAGAACGCAATCCGCGCGTCAGTCTAGCGCGACCATACCTCAGGGTTGACCATGTGGATTGGCGCATCTTGGGCAAATGCATTCACCTGGTCGAAAATGTCGGCGAACTGCAGATCGAACTCATCTTCGGTGACAAAACCGATATGTGGGGTCGCGATCAGATTGGGGTGGGACAACAGCGGGTCGGCAGGGTCAGTCAACGGTTCAGTATCAAAGACGTCGACAGCTGCCGTACCCGGGCGGCCATTGTTCAGCGCCGTCAGTAATGCGCCAGGCTCAATCAGCCCTGCGCGCGATGTATTCACGAAAAGCGCCGCAGGCTGCATGGCGGCAAAATCGCTTTGGGTGATGATCGCCTGTGTCGTGGGTTTCAGGCGCACATGCAACGAAACGACATCACTGTCGGCAAAGAAGGCTTCGCGGCTGGGGGCGACCAGTGCACCGTCTGACCGCGCCCGGGCGCGGCCCTCGTCCGATGACCACCAGGCAACTTCCATCCCGAAAGCTTTGCCGTAGCCGGCAACAGCCCGGGCGATGCGCCCATAACCGTAGAGTCCCAACCGCCGACCTCTCAGGGTTTTTCCGACACCTGCCTGCCAATTGCCGGATTTTGCCGAGGCCATCTGGGCCGGCAGACCCCGCATCCCCGCCATGATCAGCGCCCAGGTCAGTTCGGCCGCGGCATATGAGGGTGTGCCCGCGTGCATGTTGGAACACAATAATACGCCGTGATCAGTGCAAGCGGGCACATCAACATGGGGGTATACACTGCGCTGGCTGATCAGGCGCAGGTTCGGCAGCCGGTCCAGAAGGGCGCGGGTAATTTTGGTGCGTTCGCGGAACAGGACCAGTACTTCGGCTTCCTGAAGGCGGTCGGCAAGAACCTCCACATCGGCCACGTGATCTGTCCACACGGTTACGTCGTGCCCGTCCAGTTGCCTGAAACAAGGCAATCTGCCCAGAGTATCAAACCAGTCGTCAAGAATATGAACGCGCATGAGTTTATAAAGCCTTGTAATACGCCGAAATAATCCGTGCAGAACGATTATGCAGGGCTGACAAACGGCGGGATTCGGTGTCATTCAAATCCGGCAGCGCAATGTCGTCACACAGCTGCTCCGCCAGCGTATCCCGCACCGATTTCAGTGAATCGATGGCCGACAAAATTTGTTGACTAGCCTCGTAAGAGTTCATGACAGATCCTTCCTCAATGTGACAGAAGTACCGGAACAGGGGTATCGCGTATCACACGTGCCGTGACCCCCCCAAGAAAATCTTCCCGGAACTTGGAATGCTCGTATGCCCCCATGACCAGCAGGCATGGGTCATGTTTCCTGCAATAGGCCAGAAGCGCGCGGGCGATACCCGGCACAGCCTCTATTGTCTCGTGCGTCGCCTCCACCCCGTGCAGGTCCAGGTGGTGCACCAGTTCAGAAACAGGGCGTGGTAGGGTTTCATCTCCGACTGTCAGAACCGTCACACGCCCACGATCCTCAAGCAGACCGAGGCTGTCAGATAAAGCCCGCGCCGCTGCACGTCCACCATCCCACGCCAGTATCGCATGGGCATGGGTCGCGTCCGCGTCATGGCCCCTTGGAACGATCAATACGGGCCTGCCGCTCATCAGGGCGATACGGTCGGGATGAAGTGAGACATGCCCGTCCACTTCTTCGGCAAGGTCCTGACCGACAACCAACAGGTCATACCCACGGGCACATTCGGACAAAACCGCGTCGACGCGACCTGCGACGCGTTGAAAGCGTAGCCGGTCGCCCAGACCCAGCCTGTCTCCGAGGGCCCTGAAACGGGCTTCTATTTCGTCAAGAATATCGGCATTGGCCTGTTTGATGATCTGTCGTGCCGAGGCGGGAACCCACGCTGCATGGCTGTTGACCACTTCGTGAGTGGAATAGGCCAACAGCGCCGTAACATGGGCACCGTTTCGCGCCAGCGACCCCGCATATTTCAACGCGGACATCGCGCTGTCGGACCCGTTGAAAGCGACAAGAATGTTGTGAATGCTCATACAGGGACCTCTTTTCCCACCCAGACAGAATGGGGGACATAGACATGGCCATCGGCCAGTTTACGGGCCGTGCGCACCAGCCCGGCGGAGTTCAGGGTGAACCCGTCTTCGGGTGAAAAATCGACCAGCACGCCGATCGAACCCGAGGCGTGCTCCAGAACCACATTGGCCGGGCTTGTTGTCGGGCGGGTCAGCAAGCCATCTGCGACTGATCCGGGCGTCAGGGCGCAGGAAGCCAGACATTGCGCCCCAGTAACCGCCATGCTGGGGTGCGTATTCCAGGGCATGAAATACCGCGCGGCGATCGTACCGCCGTCCCGCGCAGGGGCCAACAGACCGAACTTGGGTGTAACGGATTTTGAAACATCGCCCATCCCCATCAGCCTGCCTGCCTCAATCCGGATGGCTTCCATTCGCTCGAAAAAGGCACGGTTGGCGTCCAGTTCTCTGGCAGTTTCATATCCTGTCAGGCCAAAATCACGCGCCCGGGCAATGACGACGGGCATGGCAACATCCATACAGGTCAGCTCAATCCCATCCACCACGTCGCGCAGATTTCCGGTGGGCAGGAAGGCGCCGGTCGAGGAGCCAACCACCCCCATGAAGGACAATTGCACCGGAGCTGAGGTTCCTGGTACACCAGCGATTGCGGTGTCACCTTCAAAAGTCAGAATGCCGCCGGGTGTCTGAATTTTGGCCAAAACTTGCGCGCCAGTGTTGACGGCACGCACGCGGATTTCGGTCTCAGCATTGCCTGGTGTGACCAGGCCCATTTCAATGGCGGCGGGCCCGACACCGGACAGGATGTTGCCGCAAGTCGGCTTGAAATCGACCCGCTGCTCCTCGACCGAAACCTGGGCAAAAAAGTAGTCCACATCTGCCCAGTTATCCTGACTTTTTGACAGCATGGCGACCTTGGTGGTCACGGCCGTCCCGCCGCCGACCCCGTCGATGTTCAGAGAGTGACCAGACCCCACAGCCGCGATCAGCACCTGCGCCAGAGTTTCCAGATCCTCGGGCAGATCTTCGCGACGGAAATATGGCCCGCGTGAGGTGCCGCCGCGCATGAAGATATAGGGGATTGCTGTTTGGCTCATGTCAGCCCCTTGCGGATGGCGGCAACCAGACCGTCGGTGAACGCCTGCGTTCCCAACGCTCCGCCAAGATCGCCTGTGCGCGTTTCGGGGCAGGACAAGGCCAGGGCGACAGCGGCACGGATCAAATCGGCGGCTCTGACTTCGCCAAGATGACGCAGCAGCATTTCGGCCGACAGGATGAGTGAAACCGGATTGGCCCGGTCCTGCCCGGCGATGTCGGGGGCAGAACCGTGCTGGGCCTGGGCTACTGCGTGGCTGACGCCCCGGTTCAGCGACCCGGCCAGTCCGAGTCCGCCGGCAAGTTCCGACGCCAGGTCCGACAGGATATCCCCGAACATGTTGGTGGTGATCAGCACATCAAATCGGGCCGGATTGCGCACCAGATGTGCGGCGGCCGCGTCGACCAATATCTCTTCGCTTGTGATGTCAGGATAATCTGCCGCGACTTCACGCACGCAGTCCAGAAACAACCCGTCCGACAAGCGCATGACGTTGGCCTTGTGGATCACCGCCACCTTTTTGGCCGGGCGTGTTGTGGCCAGTTGAAATCCGGCGCGCGCGATGTCGAGGCTGGCCTTTCGGGTGATTTTGCGAATAGCGAGTGCCACATCCGGTTCGGGCATGAATTCGCCGCCGCCTGCATACATGTTGCGGTCGGCATAGAAACCCTCCAGATTTTCGCGCATGACCACAAGGTCGAAGGGCACCCGGGTTGGGGCGTCCAGTCCGGGCCAGGTGGCAGCGGGGCGGACATTGGCGTAAAGCCCAAGGGTTTTGCGCAGTGTTCCCGAGGGATTGAGCCCGCCCTGATCTACGGGGGGGTAGCTGTTGTGCGACACCGGTCCGAGAATGACGCCATCGGCCAGACGGGCGGCCTCAAGCACCGGATCCGGAATGGTTGTGCCATGGCTCCTGAGCGCAGAAAATCCGATATCCTGCCGGGCGATTGACAAGGGTCTGGTCAGGGCCGGTTCGGCAGCACGCAATACCGAGAGAGTGGCTCCCATGATTTCCGGTCCGATGCCGTCGCCATCCAGGCAAAGCAATGTGAGTGGTTGGGTCATTTCAGTGGCCATGGCAAATCAACGGCCTCTTGCAGAAGCCCGGGTGGAAAGTCGCGATTCAGCGCCCCGGCCATCAGACACATGAAAGCAATGCCAGCGGCGGTCAGGATCAGGGTTTTGAGCCAGCCAGCCCCGGCGCGCACGCGGAAGAAGGTGATCAGAAAACCAACAAGAGCAAAAATGAAACCGACAAACCAGGTTGCAGCGATCAGCCCGGCGAACCAGGCCAGCGTGGACCATAAACCATAGGGCGCGTCCGCATCTTCCCCGGCAATTTCCTTATCAGCGAAGATTACATCGCCCTCGGGCCGGAGCATCATCTGCACCAACAGGATCAGGCAGCACAGAAGCGAGAACCCACCGATCACCAAAGGGATGATCTTGTCAGTCATGTTGAAGTCCGGGATCATATTGGCGTTGACAAAGGCGAACGCCAGATAACCTGCGATCACCAGCAAAAAGACAAGAGGTGCCCGTTTGGCCCCGGATTGAACATTGCCCTCTGCCATGATCGTTTTTGCCTGGCGGAGCCCCAGTACAACCGACACGACGGTGATAATAATCAACGTGATAACGATCGGACTAAACACATAATCCATTCCGGTTTCAAAGTCTTTACGGAAGCGGAACGCCGCGATCTGAAAGGCTTGGTTGGTGAATTTCTCCACCGGATTGGACAGAACAAACCCAATCAAAAAGGCCGGGCGCGACCAGTCAAATCGACGCAGAAAAATGCCGATCAAACCGATGGTAAACAGCGCCAGAAGGTCTTCGAAGTTTTGACCCGATTGGAAGGCCGCAAAACTGATCAACATGAACAGGAACGGCGCAAGATAGGTGAAGCGGATCGTCGTCAGTCTGGCGATTGCGCCCGAAGAAGCGATGCACAACACTGTCCCCACGACATTGGCCAATGCCAGCAGCCAGACAATCGAATAGGTAATATCAAGGTTGCTTTTCAGCATACTTGGCCCGACTTCGATCTCGCCGGACCCCAGAAGCGCCACAGCGCCGATGAAGATCGCCATGGAGCCGGAACCGGGGATGCCGAACAGAAGTGTTGGCACCAATCCGCCACCTTCTTTGGCATTGTTAGAGCTTTCCGGCCCGATCACGCCACGCACAGGCGATCCAGTCGACAACAGACCCGCCAAGCCCCGGAATAATTCCCACGACCACCCCGATAATGGAACAACGTACCGACAACCAGATATTGTCAAACCAATCTTTGACCCCGTCCAGCCAGCCGCCACCCAGGCTTGCACCTTTGGCAATCGAACTGTCCTGACGAAGAAGCGATACAATTTCCGGAATGGCAAAGACACCGAGACCAACGATCACCAGTTTCAGACCGTCGGTCAAATAAGGGATGTCATAGGTTGCCATGCGCAGGGAGCCGCCCGCGTCGGCCTCGCCAATGGTTCCGATCATCAGGCCCAAACCCGCGGCGGCCAGCCCTTTAAAAGCGATGCGACCTGCCAGAACCGCGACCATGGAGAGGCCAAGGACAGTGATCATCAGCATCTCGGGCAGGCCGAATGCCAAAACAATTGGCCGCGCCACCAGAATGAAAACGGTTAAGAAGGACGCGCCAACAAGACCACCGAACAGCGACGAAGCAAAGGCTGCCGACAGTGCGCGCGCTGCCTCGCCCTTCTTGGCCATCGGGAAGCCGTCCAGCACAGTGGCCTGGGAGGCAGAACTGCCTGGGATGCCCATCAAAACTGACGCGAAAGTGTCAGAAGTTGGCACCACAGCGACCATTCCGATCATCAGCGCCAGACCCAGGATAGGGTCCATCCCGAACATGAACGGCAGCAGGAGCGACAGGCCGGCAATACCGCCGAGTCCGGGAAAGACCCCCACGGCAAGGCCCATGACAACGCCCAGTACCAGATAGCCAAGGACAACGGGTTGCAGGATCAGGGCCCACGCGTCAGCAAGCGCGGGAAGAGCTGTGGCGAAGATCTCCATGGGAGCCGCCTTTCGTCAGAATGGGGAAATAGGATGCGCGACCCCGTAAGGGCCAGGGTCGCGCGTGGGAGGAGCTTAGTTCAGCTCGACGCCGTAGGAGTCTTTCAGCCACTTGAGGGCAAAGTCTTTGGCTTCTTCGGGCACCCTGGTGGCGGTGCTCAAAGCGTCCTGCGCACCTGAGCCGGTGTAAACCGGGTATTTGCCGATGCGGGCAGCTGAGATATCAGCAAAATCGCTGCGCGCAATCACCTGCTCAAACGCAGCGGTGTATACATCAATCACCTCTTGTGGTGTGCCTGCAGGCAGGAAGGCCAGCTTCTGCACCGGGAAACCGGCTACGAAGAAGGCTTTCCAGGCGTCCCAGGCCTCGCCGCTGGTTTCACAGCCATCAGTGGCCTCGCAAACCTCTTTGAAGTTCGGGATATCCGGGAAAGTCGGGTCGCGCACGATGCTGCCATCTGCGTCCAGAGAACCCCATGTCATCATCGGAACTGCGCTGCCAGCCGCAACCAGATCAGCGGAACCCTTCAGATAGCCCGACGAAGTCTGATAATCGATTGTTGCTTCGCCACGCTCAAACATAAGGCGGCCATCACCGCGGCCTTTGATGCCGAAGACAGGTTCAACCTTCATACCCAGCATTTCCCAAGCCAAAAGCGGTACAAGATCAAGACGTGTAGCGCCCTGGCTGCCATAGATGAAGTCGATGTCCTTAAGCCCGTTGGCTGAGCCGTCGAACTTGGCACCATCGTCAGCGTTCAGATATGCAACGCCACCGGTGCCCGAAGCCATAACGGTGTTCCAGTCGTTGTACTCATAGCGTACGCGCGGATCGCCCAGAAGATAGGGGAACTGCGTCGACCCCGACGATCCAAATAGCAGTGTGCCGTCTTTATGCTCTTGTACCTGAAACCAGTTGGCTCCTCTGGTCGAACCTGCGCCCGGCATGAATTTCACCACAACGGTCGGTGTGCCTGGAAGCGCTTCTGACAAAAGCGGTGCAAAGAAATTGGCCCATTTTGCCGACCCCCCGGTCTCGGAGAAAGGGATAACCCACTCAATGGTTTTCCCTGTAAAGTCAACTTGTGCTGCAGCAGGCGCAGCCAGACCCGCAGCTACCGCTAGGCTCAAAACAGCGCGGCGCGTAAATTTCGAAATGGTCATCATTTCCTCCCTTGTGACCTGACAAACACAATGGCTTCCTCCTCGCCATGGTGTTTCCCTTTGAAATAGGGGTTGATTCCCCTCGTTATCCACTGATCATGGGCGCCCAACCTTGCGCCAAGCTTGCGGGAGAAAAGATGCGGATTGCCATCATTGAAGACAACGAAATCCTTGCCAAAGCGATTGCCTATCGTTTGCGTGACAGGGGGCATGCAGCGGATTTGCTTCATGACGGGGACGATGCTGACGCTTTCCTGGCTCAGGACGGCGCCGATCTGGTGGTGTTGGACATCAACCTGCCAGGAAAAAGCGGGCTCGAGGTGCTGCGCGCGATGCGGGCGCGCAAGGATGGCACGCCTGTAATCCTTTTGACCGCCCGCAGTGAGACCAGTGATCGGGTCGCCGGTCTGGACATGGGGGCCGATGATTATCTGGTCAAACCATTTGAGATGGATGAGTTGGAGGCGCGTATCCGTGCGTTGTCGCGGCGCAGGGACCTGGACTACGGCGCACGCGAAATTATGGGCAAGTTGGAGTTTGACCGAACCACGCGCGAGGTCAGCGCCGGTGGCGTGACGATTGAAATCCCTCGTCGTGAACTGGCGGTGCTGGAATGCCTGCTGGAACGGCGCGGGCGCATCGTGTCGAAATCGCAGCTGACCGACTATGTTTACGGCGTTGGTGCTGACGTGGACGACACCGCGATCGAGCCCCATGTCTCACGCCTGCGCAAGCGGATTGCCAGCCACGGCGTAGGCATCAAGGCTGCGCGAGGGCTTGGATATATGCTTGAGGTGCGATCATGATACGTCGGCCTTCGCTCCGGCTGCGGCTCTTTGCCTTGATCCTGATACCGCTTGTTTTGATGGCGGTGCTGCTGGGATACTGGCGTTTTTCGGTGGCGAAAAATACGGCCGAAGAACTGTTTGACCGCAGCCTCCTTTCAGCAGCGCTGGCGATCTCCCGGGATGTTGCCGTTTCCGGAGGTGACGCTCTGTCACCGTCTACCCGGGACCTGATCCGGGATGCCTCGGGAGGCGATGTTTTCTATCATGCCACGGGGCCCGGTGGGAGCTATGTCACCGGCTACGCCTATCCACCAGTGAGCATGCAAGGCACCGATGCCGATCGCTATGAACCGCGTTTCTTCGAAGCCGGCTATCGCGACGAAGCGGTCCGGGTCTTGCGGATGACAGAGCGGGTAACCATCGTGAATCTGTCTGGCGACGCCACGGTCACAGTCTGGCAACGCCTGGCCGACCGGAACGCCTTCGCCAGTCAGTTGGCGCTACGAGCCGCCATCCTGATAGGCGTGCTTCTGGTCACGCTGGCACTGGTGGTCTGGTTCGGGGTCGAACGTGGCCTGCAGCCACTGACCGATCTGCAGGAAGCCATTGCTGTGCGGTCTCCTGACGATCTCAGTCAAATCAAAAGGCCGATACCTGTCGAGGCGCAAGGGATCGTCAAAACCTTAAACCGCCTTTTCGGTCAGGTTGAAACCAGCATTAACGCGCAAAAAGTTTTCATTTCAGACGCGGCTCACCAACTGCGCAACCCCGCCGCTGCTGTGCAATCCATGGCCGTCGCTGTACGCGATGCTCCGACAACAAAAGATCGCGAGCAAAGAATAAACGAATTGCTTTCTGCCGCGCGAAGTTCGGCGCGCGTGGCAGATCAGTTGCTGTCCCTGGACCGGCTTCAACAACCTGCTCTGGATACAGTGTTTAAGGATTTCGATCTGCGCGTTTTGATCCAGGAAGTCTGCACTGACATGGGGCCTGTTGTGCTGTCGCAAAATGTCGATTTCGAACTGAGTGTGCCCGAACAGAGTGTCCAAATGCGCGGGGACAGCTTTTTTATTGCGGAGGCGATTAAGAACCTGATCGACAATGCGCTCAAACATGCGGGCTCGCAATTGAGCATTATCAAAGTCGAACTGGCCGTTGATACACACAATACGCATCTGACCGTTTCGGATGACGGCAAGGGGCTCTTGCCTGAGCAGAGCGACGCAGTGTTCAGGCGCTTTTCGCAGGTCAAACCGACCAGCGGCAGCGGCCTGGGTTTGGCCATTGCAGCAACCGTCGCCCAACGCCACAAAGGTTCCCTTACCATCAACCGCGTTGAGTCCGGGGCAAGCCTGACCTTGACACTACCAAGCCCCGATTGAACCACCCGGCGCAACTATCTCCCGATGTGTGTGCGAAAAGCGGACCAATCAGTGAAATGCGCGCATGTCCGGTTTGGAGCGATCCGAGCGGAGGTCCGAAAATTCCGCTTCCGAGACATCGGAGCCAAGCGCAGCGAAGGTCGACAATCCGCCGTTTGTAACAGAAAGAAGGGTGCTTCGTTGGATCGGAACCGTTCTGTTTGGGAGTTCCCCGCAACAAAGTGAACCACTCAATTTCGCGAAACTTCCTGTGACTTAACATGTCATTGCCACCACCCAACGCCAGCCCGGGACCGCAAAAGGTGGTGCCGGTAGTGACTGGGTATACTTCCGCACATGACGACGCCGTTCGCGCAGGAAATTCAGAGGAAAATATCTTGAGGCGAGCAGGGCGGTTTAGTCCGACGTTACCTCGTCAAGTTTAGTGCGAAGTGTGATTGCCAGATCAGGGAAGTCTTCAATCGAACTGATCCGGTTGGCCGCGTATTTTTGGCCAAAGTTTGATTTCTCGACTTCGTCGTGCCTAGACTGCTTGAGTTACAACTTTTGTAGGATGGCGAAAAATTGCTGATTGCGGTTGTAGAAGACAACAAGGCATTGGCCGATGGAATTGCAAATACAATGCGTGATCGCGGTCACGGCGTTGACGTATTGGTCACTGGTGACTATGCCGACGCCCATCTGGAATCCTCGAAGGTTGATCTGGTCATCCTCGACCTTGGGCTTCCGGGTATGTCCGGTATCGAGGTCCTCAAGCGCATGCGCAGCCGCAATGACTCGACGTTGGTGCTGATCCTGACTGCACGAAAGGAACTTGAGGATCGAATCGCCGGTCTTGATGCGGGTGCGGACGATTATCTTGGCAAGCCGTTTTCAATGGATGAACTCGAGGCTCGCGTGCGTGCTTTGCTACGCCGGGGCACCAGCAATGCCGCTTTGAAGACCATCGGATCCTTAACATACGATAAAGATTCGAGAACGCTTTTTGCGGATGGCCAGATCGTTAATTTGCCCAGACGTGAACTTGGTGTCTTTGAGTGTCTTTTGAGGAGCAACTGGCGATTGGTATCAAAGGAAATGCTGCTCGATTTTGTCTACGGTACCGGGGCGGATGTCGGCGAGTCAGCAATTGAAGTGTATGTCTCGCGCCTTCGAAAACGCTTGGAGGAACATGGGCTGAGCATAGTAACAGCACGCGGATTGGGATACCGCCTTGAGCACCTGGAATGACGGAACGCGCGACTTCACTTCGGGTTCGGTTGCTGGTGCTGATCCTCGTCCCTCTGATCTTCATTTCGATCATTGCGGGCAACTGGCGATACAGTAGCGCAAAGGCCACGGCAGAGGAGATCTTTGATCGCAATCTTCTGGCGATCACGCTTGCTGTGTCCCGGGATCTCGCGATATCGGGCGGTGAAGCCTTTTCGCCGGCAACGCAGCACCTGTTTGAGGAAGCGAGTGGCGGGCGTGTCTTCTACCATTTGAACGGGCTGGACGGCGCCTTTCTTGCTGGTTTTGCGTATCCGCCGAGATACGATGGTGCACAGCCGGCCGACACCGACATTCCGCTGTTGTTTGACAGTGTACTATGTTGCCGCAGAAAACGCGATCTTCGAAGGCGCGGATCTCAGCTCGCTCACGCAGGACATCGACACCCAGCGCAAGGTGGCTGAGGCCTATTTCCCAACAATGGAAAAGGCCTTTGCAGAAATTTACAACGCCAAGCTTCTTATGCTTTATCCGTTCCCAAGCCAAACTCTGTGGTGCAATGCCGAGATCAACGGGATTGAAGATCTGAAAGGCAAGAAAATCCGCGTCTATGCGACAACATTGGGTGATTTCGTAGAGGGCGTCGGTGGTACCTCGGCACGGTGTCTTTCTCCGAAGTGATCCCGGCGCTGGAAAAAGGCGTGGTTGATTGTGGCATCACTGGCACCATGTCTGCCTACACTGCAAACTGGCAGCAGGTGGCAACACATGCCTATACCTTGCGCGTAGGCTGGGGGCTGGCCTTTGGCGCAATGAACATGGACAAATGGAATTCCATGTCCGCTGACGAGCAAGAGCTGATGCAAACCGAAATTGCCGCACTGAATGATCGCATGTGGGCAGAAACTGCGACGGAGGACGCCGTAGCAATCTCATGCATCACTGGTGGTGACTGCGAGATCGGAGATAAAGGCGCTATGACGTTGGTTGAGCCGTCTGCGGAAGATCTGGCAATCCGCGATAAGGTCGCCACGGACGTGGTTCTGGCTCGCTGGGCAGAGCGTTGCGGAGCGGAATGTGCCCAGAACTGGAATAACACTGTTGGCAAAGTTCTCGGTCTGACCGCTGCGGCCAACTGAGCTAAACGATATGGGCGGCTTAAGTGATCGGCCGCCCTTTTTCCACCCGAAAGGCATGAAACGATGCTTGAGACCCTTCTGAATCGAACTCGAAAAATCAGCCTCTGGCTCACCTGGATTGGCGGAACTCTGATTGTGCTGTCAGCATTTCTGGTCACCCTGGAAATCTTTTTGCGCAAGATCTTTAACGTGTCGCTGGGCGGAGCTGACGAAATTTCGGGTTATGCCTTTGGCGTGGCCACCTCCTTTGCACTCAGCTTTGCCTTGTTCGAACGTGCGCATATCCGGGTGGACGCGCTGATGGGGGTGATACCCCGCAAACTGCACCCTCTGATAAATTTCCTTGGGCTTGTTTTGCTGGTTGGCTTTGCGCTGGTGGTGAGCACGATGGTCTGGAATATGGTGGGCGATACACTCAAACACGGCTCGCGTTCGATCACTCCGATGCGCGTGCCTCTGGCCTATCCGCAAATCCCATGGCTGTTCGGCTGGCTCTTGTTCGTAGTCTCGGGCGTGCTGTTAGGACTGGTCGCCATCAAGCGGTACTTCGCAGGCGACACAGCCGGTGTGCAGGACCTGATTGGTGTGAAATCCATCGATGAACAAATCGAAGACGAGAGTGTATAAACCATGCTGCTGAAAACGTTTCTTATCTTGCTGGCGCTGATCGGTCTTGCCGTTCCAATCGCCGCCTCTCTGGGCTGGCTGGGTCTGATCCTGCAGTGGACAGACAGCTCGATGCCGCTGCACCGGGCCATTTCTGACATGGCCTGGCAGACCAGCACTGATTTCTTGCTGGTGGCCATCCCGATGTTTGTGATGCTGGGCGAAATCCTGCTGCGCGCAGGCATTACTGAGAGGATGTATGACGGCATAGTCAAATGGCTGGGCTGGCTGCCAGGAGGTCTGATGCATTCTAACATCGGTTCTTCCGCCCTCTTCGCGGCCACTTCAGGGTCATCCGTGGCCACGGCGGCCACTATTGGCACCGTGGCGATCCCACAGATAAAGAAACGCGGCTATAACGAGCCACTGTTTCTGGGCACAATCGCGGCAGGTGGCACATTGGGAATTCTGATCCCGCCTTCGATCAACCTTATCCTGTACGGGATGCTCACCAATACTTCGGTACCTGAGCTTTATCTCGCTGGTTTCGTTCCGGGGTTCCTGTTGGCGGCGCTGTTCATGAGCACAATCGTCGTGATGTGCATTCTGCGCCCGTCATGGGGTGGTGAACGGCTCAGCTACTCTTGGAGCGAACGGTTGCGCGCGCTGCCGTCGCTGATCCCGCCATTGGGCATATTCCTGGTGGTTGTCGGTTCGATCTATGCAGGTATCGCCACACCAACCGAGGCCGCATCTCTGGGCGTTGTGGCAGCTATGATACTGGCGGCGATCAACCGAAAGCTCAGCATCGACATGATGCGGCAGGCCATCGAAGGCACTATGCGCACCACAGCAATGATTATGCTGATCATCGTCGCGGCCGTCTTTTTGAATTTTGTGCTGTCGATTATTGGATTGACCCAGGCATTGACAGACTTTGTCACAGGGCTTGGCTGGTCGCCGATGCAAACGATGTTGATGATTATTCTGGTATTGGTGGTGATAGGCTGTTTCATGGAAACGCTTTCAATGCTGCTGACTATGGCGCCGTTGATCACACCCATTGTCGTCGCGCTTGGCTTTGATCCGGTCTGGTTCGGCATCCTCTTGATGGTTCTTCTGGAAACTGCGTTGATTACTCCGCCCATAGGGATCAACCTCTATGTCGTGCAGGGCTTGCGCCAAAAGGTATGATGATGGACGTCATGAAAGGCGCGCTGCCTTTTGTTCTGACCATGTTTGTGATGCTTGGGCTGTTGCTTGTCTTCCCCGGGCTGGCGCTCTGGTTGCCTTCGCTCTTCTACTAACGCGGAACAGGAGGAAACGACGTGATATCTTCCAAATGGCCCCAACTGAGCACTCTTGGTGTCGATGGTTTTCTGATCTGCTTTGGCGACCGGCTGAGCGAACCTGCAAACCGGGCAGCCCTGGCCTTTCGGGATGCGTTGGAGCGCGCAGGCTGGGATGGGGTTGAGGAAAGCTCGACTTCGCTTGTCTCGACATATCTGCGGTTTGATCCGCTGTGGCAAAGTCACGCGGTTCTGCGCACCGCTCTGGAAGGCTTGCTCGAACAGCAAGACTGGTTCGCCGCAGACTTGCCCGCCGGACGCAGGCTATGGCGGGTGCCCACCGTTTATGGCACCGAAATGGCCCCGCAGCTGGAGGAGGCCGCACAAGCAGCGGGCCTGTCAAAGGATGCGGCGATTGCCTCGATTTCGCAAACCCGTGTACGGGTGCAGACCCTCGGGTTTGCGCCGGGACAACCTTATCTCGGAGAGTTGCCCCCCGAGTGGAACATCCCGCGCCAGACCACCCTGACCGACAAAGTGCCCGTTGGGGCACTGGTGGTTGCAATACGTCAGCTTGTGTTGTTTTCGGTCACCACGCCTACGGGATGGCGACATATCGGACAGACCAGGTTTCGCCTGTTCAGGCCCGAAACCGATCAACCCTTTGTTTTACGCCCTGGCGACGAAGTTCTGTTTGAGCCGACGGCGCCCGAAGTGCTGGCCCGGATGCAGGATGACGCCAATGGTGGCGCAAGATCTGAGGTGGTCAAATGAGCCGTACACTGATCATACATCGCGCCGGACCGGGCGTAACCGTCCAGGATCAGGGCCGCCCCGGATATCTTGCTTATGGGCTGTCACGGGGAGGCGCGGCAGACCGGCTGGCGATCGCTGAAGGCGCAGCCCTGCTCGGTCAGGGCACCGACAAGGCGGTGTTGGAAATGGCGGGCATGGGCGGAGAATTCGAAGCTTCGGAGGACATGCGTATTGCCCTGACCGGGGCGCCAATGCGCGCAAGCATAGATGGCGCACGCATTGTCTGGAACGCCAGCCATCTTTTGCCCAAAAGTTCAAAACTAACAAT
>MAAC01017598.1_pt1 | contig 18425 bp, 10 predicted proteins | sample 1115981 | NCBI WGS metagenome assembly MAAC01 (sample SAMN04961126, study PRJNA320927) | seawater metagenome | isolation source: sample BD02T64 sea water enriched with oil for 64 days | place: USA:Gulf of Mexico | collected 2013-07-27
GATTGTTCCTGCCGTTATTGTTATCCTTATTTTCGGGGAGGGGTCTACTGGGACATTACTTATTTTAAGTCAAGTAATTTTGAGTTTGCAATTGGGTTTTGCCGTGATTCCATTAATCCATCATGTAAGCGACAAAGCCACCATGGGTGTTTTTGCTATTGGACCTTGGACAAAACTAGGCGCCTGGTTATCGGCCGCAGTAATTGTAGCTTTAAATATTTGGTTGGTGATTGAGGAAACAAGTAATTTTTTGTCGGTTACCGAAAGTCCAATAATGTTTGGGTTGGCTATTGGCTTGGTGGCTGTAAGTGCTTTGGGTCTGTTGATTTATGTCACTTTTGTTCCCTTGTTTAAAACCGCTAAACCTAAACGTGTTTCGGGCGTACACCGGGAGCAAATATTATTGGATATTCATACCCAAAAGAAATTTAATCGTATTGCGGTGGCGGTTGATTTTAGTGAAGCAGATAGTAATGTTATTCAACATGTGCTTTCCATTAAGAATTCCGAAACCGATATTTTGTTAATTCATGTCGTTGAAAGTGTGGTAGCTCGTGTTTTTGGGAAAGAAGTGGAGGATAATGAATCACAAACTGATTTGGAATTTATCCGGAAATATCAGGAACAAATGAAAGCACAGGGTCATAACGTATCTATAAAGTTGGGTTATGGAAGTCCAAAGAATACCATACCGAAAATCACCAAAGATTTTAATGCGGATCTATTGGTTATGGGCTCACATGGTCATGGAATGATAGGAGATATGCTTTTTGGTACCACTATAGATTCGGTTCGTCATAATGTAGAAATACCGGTGTTTATCGTTAGAGAATAAGACGTTCGGAGTTAGAGTACAATCGGTAGAAATTCTAAAATTCGGTAACTTGTTTTAAGTACGAGTACCTGATATTGAAGTTGCCCTACCTACGTTTTAAAGTAGCTCTCATTTAGTGATATAAGCTCGTATATTAGCTATTACACCTAAATTCATCTATATTTGGTTAATATATTAGCTAAATGAATAGATTTAATATCCAAAAACAACCGCTTGATGTTATGCAAGAAACGGCTGAAAAAGTCCGGGTTCTACGAAAGTCAAAAAAATGGAGTCAAGAAGAATTTTCACAGCGCTCCGGGGTTTCTTTAGGTAGTTTGAAGCGCTTTGAATCTACCGGTCAAATTTCATTTACTTCTTTACTTAAACTGGGTCATGTGTTGGGTAGGCTCTCCGAATTTGAATCGCTGTTTATGCAGAAAGAAAGCCGTGATTTAAAGCAACTCTTTAGTGATAAATCATGAAAATTAAACGACTGAAAGTAGGTTTGCATCTAGGGGATGAAAAAATGGATGTGGGTGAATTGATTCAAGAGGGTAAGGATATTCACTTTAGATACCATGCCACGTTTATTGCCAAGGGAATAAATATTTCCCCCATAAAATTGCCATTTAATACGGAGATACATACCGGAGATGTGGCTTTGTTTGATGGGCTATTTGGGGTATTCCACGACTCTTTGCCCGATGGATGGGGAAGATTGTTGATAGATAGAAAATTGACGGATATTGGGGTGAATCCTTTTGGTATTGGCGCATTGGAGCGATTAGCGTATGTGGGGAATTCCGGAAAAGGGGCCTTGGTGTATGAGCCAGATTTCCGGGAGGATTCAGAGGTTCCTAATTCAATTAACCTGGATGTGTTCGCGAGCCAAACCATGCACGTATTGGAAGGTTCGAGTGTTCAGTTAGTGGAGGAGTTATATCAGTTGGGTGGTTCATCCGGTGGAGCGCGACCCAAAATAAATGTGGGCTATAATGTACTAACCGATCAGCTCATTTTTGGGGAGAACAATTTGCCAGAGGGTTATGCCCATTGGATTGTGAAATTTCCAGCCCAAAATGACCGGGTCGATATTGCGCAAATAGAATTTGCGTATGCTTTAATGGCACGAGAATGCGGAATTGAAATGGCCGAATTTAAGCTGTTTGAAGGTCGGTCAGGTAAAAAATATTTTGGAACCCAACGATTCGACCGGGTGGGGAATACTAAAATTCATATGCATTCGGCAAGCGGTATTATGCATGATGATTTTCGATACAGTCAATTGGATTACGGTCATATTATGGATGGTGCATTTAAATTGGAGCATCATGTGAAAGCATATGAGAAGGTGTTGAGATTAGCTGCCTTCAATGTGTTTAGTCACAATAGAGATGACCATAGCAAAAACTTTTCATTCTTGTTGGATGTGGACGGTAATTGGAAATTTTCCCCAGCCTATGATCTTACATTTTCGTCTTCTAGTCATGGTCAGCATAGTACACTCGTTGCCGGAGAGGGCCAAAACCCAACCTCGAAAAACCTATTGGAATTAGGGCAAATATTTGATGTGAAGAATGCCATTGAAATTATTGAAGAGGTAAAAAACAAAGTGGCTCAATGGCCAAAATTTGCAAAACAAGCGGGCCTTTCCTCCGGAACAGAAAGGATGATAAGCAATGAGCTTCTAAAAAGAAAATAATGAAAAACGTCTTTCTTGGGTGTCTGGTAGGTGTAGTAATCGCGATTGGATTTATGTCATTTGTTGGCATGGAAAATTCTTCCGAAGGTGTGGAGGCACGTTTTGAATTTTATGAGGTTAATCCTAGGAATCAGAATCTTAAATTTTATTGGAAGGATGAACAGAAAGTCAATTACAAAAGCTTCCAGAACCTAAAAGCCGATCTTCAAAAAAAGAAGGAGAATCTTGTTTTTGCCATGAATGCAGGAATGTACCTAAAGGGCTTGTCACCACAAGGGTTATTTATAGAAAAAGGTGTTTTGGTAAAGGATGTGAATCGTCAAAAAAACAATTACGGAAATTTCTATATGGAACCCAATGGTATTTTCTATTTGACGACTTCAGGAGTTCCAGTTGTTTGCCAAACCAAGGATTTTAAAAACTCCCCGGAGGTGAAGTATGCCACTCAATCTGGTCCTATGTTGCTTATAGATGGTAAATTGCATTCTCGGTTTATATTGGGTTCGAGTAATGTACACGTCAGAAATGGGGTTGGGGTGCTCCCAAATGGAAATGTACTTTTTGCGATTAGTAAGGAACCAATTAATTTTTATGATTTCGCTACCTTCTTTAAGAATAAAGGATGTAATAATGCCCTGTACCTAGACGGATTTGTGTCTAGAATGTATTTACCTGAAAAAGGATGGAATGCTCTGGATAAGAGTTCGTTTGGAGTAATTATCGGGGTGGTGGAATAATCAGCCTCCAGCCAAAACTTGCTTAATAGAAGCTGCCTTGATTTCACACTCGTGGTATTCGCCTTCTGGGTCGGAATTGTCTGTAATAGCCCCACCCACCATATAACTTAAATATTGGGTGTTGGCATTGTATTGCAGACTTCGAATAATCACATTAAAATCAAAATCGCCATTGGGAGTAATATACCCTACCGAACCGGAATAAATACCTCGTTTGGTATGCTCAAATTCTTCAATGAGATTCATTGCCATTATTTTGGGTGCGCCCGTCATACTACCCATAGGGTAACTGTGTTTAATGATCTCCGTAAAATGGACCCCTTCTTTTACCGTACTGGAAATGGTCGAAATCATTTGATGTACGTTGGAAAAGGAATACGTGCCAAAAAGCTCATCCACTTTCACGGTTTGTTGCGCAGCCGTTTTAGAAAGGTCGTTCCGAACTAAATCTACAATCATCACATTTTCCGATCGGTCTTTTTCGCTATGGTAAAGGTCCTTTTTTAGTTGCGCATCCTCTTCAGAAGTAGTTCCTCTTTTGGCAGTCCCTTTAATTGGTTGCGAAACAATAGCGTTTCCTGTTTTCTGAATATACCGCTCCGGACTGGCGCTCATTAAATGGTGATGGTTCCATCTTCCATATACCGAAAATGGCGTGGGGGAGGTGTTTACTAGTTTTTGGTACACCGAAATGGGATCGATACTTACATTTTCAGCATAAAACTCCTGGCAAAAATTGGCCTCGTAAATATCGCCCATTTGAATATGGTGTTTGAGCGATTTCACTCCTTTGATGTACTCGGCATGGTGAATCCGAGGCGTTAAATCAATGCGGTCAAGTTTTGTAACACCTTGCGATGGCGTGCTTTGAATTGTCGCCCAAATATCATCTGGATTTTTTTCTATACTTTGAATTTCAAGTTCGTTACCTCGGACTAAAATCAAAACCTTAGGTACAAAAAAGTGAAGATGGTTCATATAGTGAAAATCTTCATTATTGCTGGATACCTCTTCCAATTCGTTTTTTAAGTCATAACTCAAATAACCTAACATCCAATCGGCTTGCGAGTCATGGAAATTTTTCAATTTTAAAAAAGAATCCGCATTTGAAATAAGCTCTTGATGGGCTTCTACTCCAATCACCATTTCGTAAGTGAAACCATGCGGGTAATCGGGGTTGTATTCCGAAAAACTATCCAGTATCACACACGGATCAAATTGTTGTGCCCAAGAAATTAAGGCGTCTTTGATGGCTTTTGTGTACGGAAACTTCTTGGAGATGCGCTTCATAGGTGGCAAATATAGAATTCACATTCCAATCATGTCCCTTTCTTTTCACCTTCGGTACCTGAATAAACACCATTGGTGTAAATGCGTATGTATTCACCGGGAGTTCGTTTATTTTTGAGCAATGGATTTGGTTATCGATTTAAAGGAAATCACACGTGAATTTGTGGTAGGTCAACAGAAAGTACGCGCTTTACGGGGCATTAATATTGAAGTAAAACGTAATGAGTATACGGCTTTGATGGGTCCTTCCGGTTCGGGTAAATCGACTTTAATGAATGTTATTGGTTGTTTAGATACACCCACCGCAGGTTCTTATTTATTGAATAATAAGGATGTAAGTCAGATGGTAGATAATGAGCTGGCTGAAATCCGGAATACCGAAATTGGCTTCGTTTTTCAAACATTCAACTTATTACCGAGGTACTCTGCTTTAGAAAATGTGGCCCTTCCCTTAGTTTATGCCGGTTGGAGTAAAAAAGATCGTTTAGAAAGAGCTGCGGAGGTTCTCGAAAGTGTGGGATTGGCCGATCGTATGGATCACAATCCCAATGAGCTTTCTGGTGGCCAAAGACAGCGTGTTGCTGTAGCGAGAGCCTTGGTTAATAACCCATCTATTATTTTGGCGGATGAGCCTACTGGAAATCTGGATTCCACTACTTCGCATGAAATAATGGAGCTCTTTAATGAAATTCATGCCAATGGAAATACCGTTATCTTAGTCACCCACGAAAAGGATATTGCAGACCATGCCAATCGTATTATTCGTTTACGGGATGGTATGGTAGAGTCTCAAGGCTTGTAATAATTACTTTACATTAAAGTCAAAATAGGTATCTGGAAAGGGTTCGTTTTTTAAGGTAAAGTGCCACCATTCTTTTTCATACGGTACAAACCCATGGGCAAGCATCACCTCTCTTAAGTAGGTTCTGTTTTGTTGTGCAACTTTAGAAATTGTGGTATCACTAGGCCAAGATTTAGTTCCAAAAAAATCCCAGGGGGTTCCCATATCTAATTCTAAATTCTCTGAATCTACTAAGGTGACATCAATGGTGCTGCCTCGGGTATGACCCGATTTTGAAGCAATATAATCGAGTTTAAATAAATCCGCCTTATCTACCTCCGGGTAATAGATGTGTTTATGGGTGGTGTCGGTCATGTTCTTCGCCCATCGCACAAAATGATCCACCGCTTTTTGAGGTCGGTAAGCATCAAATACCTTGAGTCGTAAATGACGTTTATTTAATTCAATTTGGACCTTGCTCAATGCAAATGCGGCTGGTTCAGAAATAATAGCCACTTCCTTTTTATACCCATTTACTCGTTTGGCAACAAAATTTTCTTTACTAAAATAACGTAGCTCAACCACTATATTCGGTACCACATGAGAAAGATAAACGAACCCTTTTGGGAGTGTTGTTTTTTGGGGATCCGGGATAGCGGATAAAAGACCGAACCCAAAACATATAATAAGGAGGCTTTTTTTCATATGGTGTAATTTATCCAAAAATACGATTCGTCAATAAATGAAAAGCAAGTCAAGATTCATTCCGGATTGTTAGTTTTGTTTTAATGGTAAAAACAGTCGAATCATGGGTGGCGGAAAATCCGTATTTAAAAAAGAATGTTCCCGTTTTGGTAGGGGTGAGCGGTGGAGCAGACTCCGTGGTTTTAGCCCATGTATTGCATAAGCTAGGTTTTCGTATAACCATCGCGCATTGCCATTTTAACCTTCGAGGTACTGATGCGGATGTGGATCAAAAGTTTACCAAAGATCTGGCTAGCGCCATGGAAGTTCCGTTTTTTACCGTCAAATTTGAAACTCAAGTATATGCCGATACTCGAAAAGTATCTATTCAAATGGCGGCTCGCGACCTCCGTTATTTCTGGTTTGAGAAGTTATGTAAGGAAAATAAACTCGCACAAATTGCCGTAGGGACACATCTCACGGATAATATCGAAACTTTTTTGTTTAATGCCGCTAAGGGAACCGGATTAAGTGGATTACGAGGTATTAAACCCCAGAACGGGAGCGTAATTCGCCCCCTATTAAATATTGGGAAAGAGGAAATTTACACCTATGCAAAATCGGAAGGTTTAGTTTGGCGTGAAGACCTTTCGAACCAAAGCATTAAATACCATCGCAATAAATTAAGGCATAAAGTTCTCCCTGTCCTTACCGAAATCAATCCCAATTTAGAAGCTACTTTTCAGCGGAATTTTGAGCGACTTTCTCGGGTGGATGCTTTTGTGGTAGATCAAATGAAAACGATTTGGAATACGTGGGTAGTACAGGAAGATAAAGGTTTGAAAATAGCTATTGAGGCCATTAAAAACCACCCATTTTCAGATGTGGTTCTCAATTATCAATTGAAGGAATTTGGTTTTAACGCAGTGCATGTAAAGAATTTGTTGCAGGCTATTCAAGGTCAGCCCGGAACCATGGTTTCTTCGGTAGACCATCATATTTACATAGATCGAGAGTTTGTTTTTATTCAGCAAAAAAGATTCTTTTCTGCAGGGAACGGTTTCAAAGTGACCGAGTTCTTAGGCGAAATAAAAGAACCCCTTCATTTGAAATTTGAAGACCATTATGCGGATGATATTAAAATTGTAGCGAATATTAAGAGGGTGTTTTTAGATTTTGATAAACTTAAATTCCCGCTCCATCTTCGTCATTGGAAAGATGGAGATAAGTTTTCGCCCTTGGGTATGAAAGGGAAGAAAAAAATATCCGATCTCTTAATCGATTTAAAAATACCGAAACATGAAAAGCAAAATATTTGGGTATTGGAATCGGGTTCTGAGATTTGTTGGGTCGTTGGATTGCGTTCCTCCAATAACTTTAAAATTGACTCCCAAACCAAAAGGGTTTATTCGGTGGAGTGGATGGCGTAAGAAAGTGTTTGTTACTTTAGTCAAACAATTACAATCATGAACAAAAAATTAAGGCTACAAGCCGATTATTTATACCTCGTTTTAGCCGCATTGTTCATTGCCTCTTTAGTGACCACTAATTTGATTGCCAATAAGTTCGTAACGGTCGACCTGGGATTTAAGTCCTTTGTGATATCTGCAGGGATGTTGCCTTACCCGTTTACTTTTTTAATTACCGATATTCTCTCTGAAATCTATGGGAAGAAGAAAACCACCCAAGTCGTGGTGGCTGGTTTTTTTGCATCTCTATTCGTTTTAGGAGTCTTGTGGTTAGGTAGTGTTTTTCCTGCCATTGATCAATCTCCTGTTCCAGATGAGGTGTATAACCAAGTGTTTGCCAATTCCTATCGGGTGGTGTTTTCAAGCATGATCGCTTATTTAATTGCGCAATTTGCCGATTTAAAACTCTACCATTTTTGGAAGAAATTAACCAATGGAAAACATTTATGGTTGCGTAATAATGGGTCTACCATGGTGTCTCAACTACTAGATACTACTTTGGTAGTGGGCGTTTTGTTTGTGGGTCAGATGTCGGTAACGGAAATGAGTGGTCTCATACAAGATGGCTGGTTATTTAAAGTGCTATTTGCTTTAGTCGATACGCCATTGATGTATTTGGCGATTTATCTAATTCGAAAATGGTTTCAATTAAAACCGCTCCAAGAAATACAATAAACCTATGGAGGTACTAGGGTAGCTGGGTGTTAATTAGTTTATTATCAGCAGAGTTAAGGAAGATGTTAAGAGGCCGTTAAAGGGGGTTTACTCAACGAACTATTTTGTTACATTTGGCGGGTCTCAAAAACCGAGTTATGGGTAGAAAATATATAAAATTACTAGTACTAAGTATGGCTTTTCTGTTTAGCGGAATCGCAAATAGTAACGCTCAAATCCACACTCCGGTAAAATGGACGTATGAATCAAAAAGTGTAGGCAACAATGAATATGATTTGATATTCAATGCCACCATTGAACCACATTGGCATCTGTACTCTCAAGGGGTAGGGGAGCCAGTTATTCCAACCTCTTTTCTTTTTAAAGAATCTGCGGATTACGAATTGGTGGGCAAAGTTTCGGAGCCGGAAGGAATAACCGTGCAGGATAAGGTATTTGCCATGGAGTTAAAGTACTTTGAAAATGAAGCTAGATTTGTTCAAAGAGTGAAGCTGACAGGTTCAAGTGCAAAGGTTACCGGTGATTTTGAATTCATGACCTGTGATGATAAAACATGTATTCCACCCGAAATTGTGGAGTTTGAATTTGATTTGAAATCGGGAGGCTTAACCCTGACCATGGGTGGAGATCACGATTTGAATCAAAACGAAGGCGTTCTAACACCGGTTACTTGGTCGAGTAATGTGGTTTCTTTAGGAGGTGGAATGTATGAGTTGCAAGCGATCGCAACCATTGAAGATCACTGGCATTTGTATTCCATTGATTTACCAAGTGCTGACGGACCACAAGCCACAGAGTTTAATATTTTAACTCCTGAAGCTATAAAAAAGGTAGATTCTCCGTTTGAAAGAGGTGATTTATTGGAAGAAAATGATCCTAATTTCGATATGGTATTGCGTTTTTATTCCAAAACGGTAACCATTTCTCAGAAGGTAAAAGTATCTAAAGGGGATTCAATCATTACGGGAGAGGTTTACTTTATGGCCTGTAACGATCGTACATGTATTCCGCCAGAAGCGGTTGAATTAGAGTTTAGAATTCCCAAGGAAGAAAAGAAATCAATGGTGACGATAATCATTTTGAGTTTTCTAGGTGGTTTAGCTGCGCTTCTAACTCCATGTGTGTTTCCAATGATTCCTATGACGGTAAGTTTCTTTACCAAACAAAGTAAAACCAAAGCCGAAGGAATCAAGAACGCCTTGATTTATGGGGTTTCAATTATTGTGATTTATGTACTTCTAGGAGTAGGTGTTTCTTCTGTTTTTGGAGCGGATGCTTTAAATGCCATGTCTACCAATGTGTACTTTAATTTATTCTTTTTTGTAATGCTCGTAGTATTTGCAGTCTCCTTTCTTGGCGCTTTTGAGATTACATTACCTTCTTCTTGGGTGAATAAAGCGGATGCAAATGCAGATAAAGGGGGATTGATCGGAATCTTTTTTATGGCTTTCGTTCTAGCCTTAGTTTCCTTTTCATGTACCGGACCAATTATTGGGACGCTACTTGTGGAAGCAGCTGTTAATGGCGGGTATATGGGGCCAATTATTGGAATGTTATCCTTTTCTTCCGCATTAGCATTGCCGTTTGCATTGTTTGCGATGTTCCCTGGATGGATGAACTCTTTACCGAAATCTGGCGGATGGTTAAATACCGTCAAAGTGGTTCTTGGGTTTTTAGAGTTGGCTTTGGCATTCAAGTTTTTATCCAATGCAGATTTGGTATTGCAAGCACATTGGTTACCTCGTGAATTGTTCTTAGCTATTTGGATTACAGTATTTGGAACCTTAGCCATTTATTTGTTTGGTTGGATCAAGTTGCCTCATGATTCTCCGTTAGATGGAATATCTGTGGGTAGATTATTAATGGCCTTAATGGTGACAATATTTACGGTGTATTTGATTCCCGGTATGTGGGGTGCCCCTCTGAAAGTAATTTCAGGATTTCCACCTCCAGCGTTTTATAGTGAATCGCCAAATGGTGTAGGGTATAAATCATCGGTAATTGTCTCGGGTACAGGACCAGGTCAGGCGAGTTTGCCTAAAGGTGCCGAGCCAGAGCATTGTCCCTACAATATTAACTGTTTTCATGATTACGATTTAGGTTTGGCTTATGCCAAAGAACAAGGCCTGCCAATCATGCTAGATTTTACAGGCTGGGCATGTGTCAATTGTCGAAGAATGGAAGAGCAAGTTTGGAGTGATCCGCATGTTCTTGAAATGTTAAAAGGGGATTATGTTTTAATATCTCTTTATGTAGATGAAAAAACAAAATTACCTGAAGGAGAGGAGTATGTATCTCCTACCACGGGTAAAAAAGTGAAAACCGTTGGGAATAAGTGGAGTGATATGCAAATTCGAGAATACGGTACAAATGCGCAACCTTATTATGTGGTGTTAGATCACAATGAAAAGCAATTGCATGAGCATGCTGCTTATGACCCAGATATTCCGAAGTTTGTGGAATGGTTAGAACGAGGAAAAAATATTTTTAACGAAACAAAATAAAAACAAGCCGAAATTGAGAGATCAATTTCGGCTTTTTCTTTGCCCTATTGGATAACCATTTTTAGTTAAATTTGCCGCAAATAGTAGAAAATGAGTCAAGATTTTATTCGCCAAATTTTTTCAGAATCACAACAGGTATTAACCCAGTTTATGAATGATGAATCAAAAATGGAGGCTATTGCTAAAGCCGGTGAGCATATGGTGACGGCCATTCAGGGTGGGAATAAAATTATTTCTTGTGGCAATGGCGGTTCTATGAGTGATGCAATGCATTTTGCAGAAGAGTTAACCGGACGTTTTAGAGATGACCGTGTTTCATTGCCTGCTCTAGCCATTTCAGATCAAGGTTATTTAAGTTGTGTAGCTAATGATTATGGATACGATTTTGTTTTCTCACGTTTTTTGGAGGGAATGGGACAGTCGGGCGATGTTTTATTGGCCATTAGTACGAGTGGAAATTCAACTAATGTGATCAATGCAGCAAAAGTAGCCCAAAGAAAAGGCATTAAAGTAATTGGATTAACCGGTAAAAATGGTGGTGAATTGGCTGCTTTTTGTGATGTTGAAATCCGTGTAGAACATCTGGGATATGCGGATAGAATCCAAGAAATACATATAAAAGTGATCCATACCCTTATTGGCTTGATTGAGAAATCTTTATAATTGTTTCGGTTGGAAGAAACCAATTTAACCTCTCTTCGTCTGTTGTTAAATTACCGTCTGTGAAAAGACGTGTAAAAAACTTTAATTAATTGGCGTTTAACTATATATTCGCACGCTCTAATTCTTTTGGAATGAAAATTGGTAAGCAGGGAAGCTTTCCAATGAGTGCTAAATTTATACCTATGAAAAAACTGTACACTTTACTAATTCTAATTGCGATGATAGCCGCTCCCCAGTTGAGTTATTCGCAATGTTCAATTTTAACATCCGGGGTAACCCAATCCCTTGCATTAACCGGGGGGAATACCTATACCAAATTTTCGGTGGCCTATAATCCTACCAATAGTGTGTATTATACGCTGAATGGAACTCGAATTCAAACACATAGTGCTATAAATGGAACTTTGTTAAATACCTATTATTGTTCGTATGCCATGCGTAGTATTTGGTGGAATTCAAATACCAATAACCTGGAAGGAAATGGGTATTCATCCAATGGAATTCTAACGTATACCCTAAATTCTACCAATGGTTATCTAGTGACTGAGACCATTGTTTTCTCCGGTTCAAATCATCAGCCTTACTATCAAAGTCAAGGTGCGTATGATGAAAATAATAATGAAATCCTATATTATTACGGCTCAAGTATCTACCGGTATTCACGAGTTACCGGAAATCTTATTGGTACCATTGCGGTATCCGGATTACCGAGTTCTTATATCACCAATTATAATATTGTATATACGGGTTGTTCGGGTAAGGAAATTGGCCTCTATGATTATTTAAACAGACGACTTTTATTTATTAATAAATCAAATGGGGTGTATGTGGGTATGAGTCAATTACCCGTAAATGCGAATACACCTTCTTCTTACGGGGTTTCCTTTAGTAATGAAAAATTGTGGTTAAGCAATAACTCTTCATGGACTTCCTACAAAGTGACCAATTTTGGATTGCAAACGTCTTCCATTTTAGGCCCATTCTGTGATGCTTCATCGGTTAGTGTGAATTTTACAATTAACTCTTTAACGTTCAATTCAGGCAACGTATTTACCGCCCAACTATCGGATGCAAATGGCGGTTTTTCTAGTCCAACCACCATTGGATCCGTTACCGCAACCACTTCGGCTACAATTTCAGGTACTATTCCATCCAATACTCCCGCAGGTAGTGGGTATAGAGTTCGTGTGGTTTCTTCAAATCCAATTCAAACCGGATCGGATAATGGAACCAACATAGTCATTAACGTTCCTTCGGTAAATCTTGGGCCAGATGTTTCCATCTGTCCAGGGGATACCGCTTATTTAACAGCTCCAACAGGTGTGTTGAGTTATAACTGGTCTTCGGGTGGAACAAACCAAATAGAACCAGTAACCACCGCAGGAACTTATCGGGTGACCGTTTCCAATAGTGTGTGTTCTAAATCCGATACGATTATCGTATCTGCATTAACCGCTCCAGCACCCACTTTATCAGATACAACCAGTGTTTGTGCAAATTCAACTATTTTGAGTCCAGGAAGTTTTGGATCGTATGCTTGGAGTACCGGAGCAACGAGTTCCACTATTACCGCATCTCTAAGTGGTTTGTATACCGTTACCGTTACGGCAAGCAATACATGTTCAACGGTTGATACTTCGTATGTGAATTTATTGAAGCCAACAATAATAGCAGGAGATACCAGTATTTGTGTAGGTGATTCCCTTGAGTTGGTCACCGAAACAGGATGCTATTTCTATTTGTCATCCATAACGAATACCAGTTATTACAATGCCAATGGGTATTATGCGTATGGGGATGATCGTGGAGGTATCGCTGTTACTCCAAATTACTTTTATTACAATGGAGATAATTATACCGCTCGATTCGATGTGAATCTTTCAAGTTATACACAATTACCAGTGAGAGATGGGATATTTAGTGACCTTTCTTCTGGACAATTATATTCCTTATGGAACTCCACCTACAGTAATTTTACTTCCTCTAACACCTATACTCAAAATATTAATTCGTTACGGACCATGGATGTCAGTCTTAATTATACGGGGACGGTCATTACTTTGAGTCAAAGCATTAATGCAGGTTATGGATCTATGGTATTTACCGGTTCTGGTTTTGTTGTGCTTTGGTCGGTCTATGATTCTCATTTTTATAAAATTGAATTACCCTCCGGTACCGTTACTGATTTGGGAATGGAAAACCTAGCTGTAACACGTGTGCAAGCAGAAAACTGGGCTAGTTGGGGAGTTGCCGAATGTAATGGGAACGGATATAGCTTTGTATATAGAGCGACTACAAATTCCTCTTTAGGAACCAATTACAATTCTGTAACTAGATATGATTTAACGACTGATGCGTATTCTATTGCCAGTAGTTTCAATAATCTTACCTTGGGTGATATGGCTTGTATTACTTATTCTCCTTGGAATAGTAGATGGTATTTTAATTCCGAATACTCGTATTATTTTGGAAGCCATAGTGAAAATGTTGGGTATGCAAGTGCTACGCATAATGGTGCGGGTGGAAACGGAATTCTCAACAATTTTGCGTGGAGCAATTCAAGTACAACTCCTTCTATTCTCGTGTCCCCTTCCACATCCACAAATTACGCAGTAACGGTGTCGCATGGATCTGTTTCATGTTCAGATACGGTTACAGTAACGGTGAATGCGCTACCTACCATTTCCATGACGGATACCCTCACCCAATGTAACATGGATTCTATTCAGATTTCTACGGGAGGAACCTATACCGCATATGAGTGGAGTACGGGAGTAACTACCGCAAGTACTTATGTGGATCAAGCAGGTTATTATTTTGCTACGGTAACCAATAGTAACGGATGTTCCATCACCGATTCTAGTTTTGTAAATCTAATTGATGCACGAATTGACCAAGTAGATACTACCATTTGTTCGAGTGATAGTATTTCGTTAAATGTACATGGTTCCTGTGGTCTGTATGTAAATTCTTTTAGTAAAACCAATTTAATTTCGGCAAATACTTCTGCTGCCGGTGATGATAGGGGTGGAATTGCAGTGACTCAAAATTATGTGTATGTAAATAATGATAATTATACCAGAAGGTTTAATACGGATCTAACGGGAGGGACAAACTACCCCCTACGGGATGGTATTTTTAGTGATTTAGCTACGGGTCAATTGTATACCTTTTGGAATTCGACTTATAATAACTTTACTTCCTCAACTACGTATACCACAAATATTAATGCGTTAAGAACCATGGATGCGAACTTGAATTACACGGGTAGTGTAATTGCATTGAGTCAGTCTATTAATGCAGGGTATGGGTCTATTATTGCTGCCGGTACAGGATATGTGATTCTTTGGTCAGCTAATAATAGTAATTTTTATAAAATTGACTTGAGTAATGGTCAGGTGGAAGTTTTAGGGAATTTTTTTATTGGGAATATTAAATACAACTCGGAAAATTGGGCTTCTTGGGGAATTGCAGAATGTACTCCAGATGGGCATTCTATGGTATTTAGATCCATTTTTGGTAGCTACACTCATATTTCAAGGCATATTATCTCTACAAATACCACGGAGACTATCAGTGTCATACCTTACTTAAACTATATTGACATGGCAAGTTTAACCTACTCTCCATGGAATAAGAAATGGTATTTTTCACATGAAGGTAGTTCTTCCTATTGGGGAAATAATAACGAGAATATTTTATCTGCCGATGCCGATGTAACCGATTACTATGGGCATCAGGATAATGTATTATGGAGTACAACAGATACCACGGGAACTATTATTGCCAATCCCTCAACCACTACGGATTACCGTGTGGCTATACATAAAGGATCCCTGGTTTGTAGAGATACGGTAACGTTAACGGTTATTCAATCTCCTACTGTTACTGTATCTGATACTGATTTAACGTGTTATGGGGATACGGATGGCACTATTTCATTAGCTGTTTCAGGCGGAACGACTCCTTATACCTATGGTTGGTCTAACTCCAATACTACAAGTTCAAATACGAGCTTAATAGCAGGTATGTATGCGTATAGCGTTACCGGGGCCAATAATTGTGTGGTGACCGATTCCGTGGAAATCAGTTCTCCATCGGAAATAATGGTGACCTCCACCATTAATTCAGCGGCAACGTGTTATACAAGTTCAGATGGTTCGGCAACAGTTTCTGTTTCCGGAGGGAATCCCGGTTATATTTATTTATGGCCTTCAGGTGCCACAGATTCTACAGATACACAAGTTTCTGGAGGTTGGAATGTAGTTACTATTACGGATTCGAGTAGTTGTGTAGTAACGGATTCGGTAAATGTAACCGCTCCATTGCCTATTTCAAATGCAGGCCCCGTTACTTCTACAACCACTTTCTATTGTCCAGGTACCGCTGGAAGTCTGGTGGCTGCAAATGCGAACACAGGTTTGGTGAATGGGATATTAACAAGAACTTCAGGGGCACAAAATCCAACTCCGAACTATAATTCGCAGATGGATTTCACTTTTAATTCTTTACCTCCTACAAATACGAGTTATTTAACTATTTCTATCACGTATACCGGTGAACTAGGAAGTTCTTATAGGTATTTTAATGTGTATGATGAAAACAATTTATATATAGGTCGTACACGATACAACTATGCGTATTGTACAACTCCTAATACCATGCAATTAACCGTGAGTAGTGCTAACTTAACCAGTTATTTAACAAATGGTAGTTTGACTATTTCTTTGGTACCTTATGGTTATTCTTCCTCTTATTGTGCTTTACAAGCGTCTGTTGCCATTTCATATAATTATACATCTAATGTAAAAACCTATTGGTTCGATAATCCATCTTCTGATACAACTCAAGCTGTTGGTTCTGGTGCGACTCTCGCTATCACTCCTCAAGTGACTACAACCTATTATGCGGCTAACTTTGGGGACGGATGTAACGGAGATTTTGATAGTATTACTGTTATTGTTCCTCCAGCTCCTACCACTGCGTATCTTCAAAACCCGGCTTTAATTTGTGTGGGTGAATCCGCAACCATTAACGCTTATGGAGCTACTAGTTATGCTTGGCCAACTGGTGATCCAACTATTTCGGGTTCGGGTTCAACAGTAACAATAACGCCAACAGGAAGTACCGATTATTTGGTGACCATTACCAACGCATTCAATTGTCAATATGTAGATACAATGACCGTAAATGTGAAGCCATCTCCAGTCGGAAATGTATTAACAACTTCCAATGTATCTTGTTCTAGCGTATCCGATGGACAAGCCGTTGTTTATGGAACAGGTGGGCAATCGCCTTATACTTATGGATGGTCCAATGGGAACACCGGAGCATTACAACTAAGTTTGTCTGCCGGAACTTATACCGTTACCATAACAGATGCTAGTACATGTACAGATACTATAAATGTGACGGTAGGAGGGCCTCAAACTACAGGATTCAATGAAACCGTAACCGATGTTTCTTGTAATGGTTTAAGTAATGGATCTATTACCTTGGCGGTAACCGGTGGTGCTGGAGCCTATTCTTACGCATGGTCATCTGGTCAATCTACCGCTTCAATTAGTGGTCTTTCGGCTGGAACGTATTCCGTAACGGTTTCGGATAACTCAAGTTGTCCACATGATACTTCATTCACGATTACCGAACCCACTGCGTTAATTGCAAGTATTACCAATACGACTCCAGAAACATGTCCTGGAATTGGAAATGGAACGCTTACTTCACTTGGCGCTGGTGGAACCACTCCTTATGTTTACTCGTGGAGTAACGGTGGTTCTTCTGCATTGCTAACCGGTTTAAATGGAGGAGCGTATACCTTAACAATTACGGATGCCAGTGCATGTACCGCAACTACATCTGGGATTGTAATTTCGACACCAAGCAATTTGAACTCAACGATTAATGTAACTAGCAATGTGTTATGTAACAATGGTACCAATGGTGCTGCAATTGCTACAGGTACTGGGGGGGCAACTCCATATTCGTATAATTGGAGTAATGGTCATCTATCGGCTAATTTATCGGCAGTTGCTGCGGGTACCTATTCCGTGACAGTTACGGATAACAACTCTTGTGAGCATATCAACCAGGTAACGATAACCGAGCCCACCCAAATATCGGTGACCTCTTCTGTGTTTTCTGATGCCACTTGTTTTGGTGTAAATAATGGAAGTGCAAGTGTTACCGTTACTGGAGCTACTCCAGGTTATACTTACGCTTGGCCAGATGGAACGACAACTATGGCAAATACCGCTATTGGTGCCGGTTCCTTTGTGGTGACCGTTACTGATGCTAATTTGTGTATAGGGACGACTCAAATTACAATTACAGAGCCCACTCCAATGGTGATGAATCCAATTCAAACGGACATTTCTTGTAACGGATTAATAAACGGTTCCATCACCACGGCTGTTTCTGGAGGTACTTCTCCTTATAATTATTCATGGAGTAATTCATCTACCAGTACCTCTCTAACTGGATTGGCTACCGGTTCTTATTCTGTCACTATTTCAGATGCAAATAACTGTGTAGTGGATAGCGTATTTACCATCACGGAACCAAATGCAATGTCGGCTTCCATTCCATCATCCACTAACGTAGCATGTATGGGGTCAAACACGGGTTCGGCAACAGCTTCTGGAAATGGAGGTACAACCCCTTATGCTTATTTATGGTCAAATGGGGAGACCACTGCCATAAACACGAATATGGTAGCTGGAACCTATACGGTAACCGTATCAGATGCACGTGGATGCAGCGATGTAACTACAACTTCAATTTCGGAGCCTAGTTCATTATTGAGTATTTCAATCACAAATTCAACGAATGTGTTATGTCATTCATTAACTACGGGTACTGCGGTTGTAGAAGCTGTTGGTGGTGCGTCACCTTATACCTATGTATGGTCTAATGGATATGCAGATACTACAAATACAAATTTAGCCGCTGGAACCTATACGGTGACGGTATCTGATTCTTATGGATGTGAGAAAATCACTTCGGTATCTATAACAGAGCCCACCGCAATGGTATTAAGTACACTAGCCAGTGCAAATGTGACTTGTTTTGGAGATACCGATGGATCAATTACTTCAACAATA
>MAAC01019571.1_pt1 | contig 18406 bp, 14 predicted proteins | sample 1115981 | NCBI WGS metagenome assembly MAAC01 (sample SAMN04961126, study PRJNA320927) | seawater metagenome | isolation source: sample BD02T64 sea water enriched with oil for 64 days | place: USA:Gulf of Mexico | collected 2013-07-27
GTGACTATCGGAGAACTCGTTTCATTCGATGGTCTGGTCTCAGAGACTGCGAGCGACAATATATTTCGTACAATCACGGTGACTGTTCGCTATGCCTCAGCGAGTGGTGAAGAGTTTGCAATGCCGACATGGTTGATGGTTTCGGAGTTGTAATGGGCATACATCAAAATCAATCACGAACCGGTTTCACGCTCCTTGAAATGCTCGCAGCGATTTTGGTCATGTCGATCATCGCCGCAACACTCATGCCTGTCATCGGTGCGGCTTCAGACTCATACGCGGTTGCTCGACAAGCCAGAAGTTCGACCGAGAGAGCTGGATTTGCGCTCGATCGAATCACAAGAATTGCTCGCCAAGCTCCGATCGGGGCTTTGGACACAGGCATTGGGATTACAACAGCGACAACAGATTCAATCGAGTTCTCTGATGGATCAGGTGTTCAACTCCTGGGAACGACATTAGAAATGTTGGTCGCGGGGGATGATCCTGTGCCTTTGTGCTCATATGTAGAATCGTTTTCGGTGCAGTACCTTGGCGATGATGGTGTGTCAAACACTATCCTGACGCCGAGTCTTACTCGTCGATTTGTATTCTCGATCACAACCCAAGGCATCGAGATGACGGTTCTTGCGCATCCACGCGTATGGATCGGGCAGGAGCCATCGCCATGAATATTGTGAACGAAACAAAGCTCAGAACAAATCGCAGGGGGACCGCCCTCGTGGTCATTGTGGTCGTGATGGCCATCCTCTCGCTCGTTGTTGCGGGTGCTGTGCGCCCTGTTCGAGATGAATCTGATCTTGCATCACTCCGTGTGGAGACCACCCGCGCATTTTATGCTTCGGAGAGCGGTGCAATTATAATAATTAATGCCGTACACGGGAATGCGACTATGCCCAACTCCGGCGATTCGATCACACTCAACGGGCAGGCAGTTTTGTTTCTACAGATCCCCGACAACCAGGGTGTCGTCATCGTAGAAGGTAGCAGTGGGGACGCTCGCCGGAGGGTTGAGTTCACGACCGAATAACTCGTTTTCAGCCAATAACGAGGGGCAGAACGAAGTAGCTTTCAAATTTGCCCGATAATTGACACGAAGAATGACTAGATAAATCTACTCATGTGGGAACTACAAATTATGGCACACGACGAACTCATCATTAGCCTTTCACCCAATAAGCTCAGGGTTGCTGCTGTCCGCAGAGGGCGACTCGTGCAAGACGAGTGGAGTGATCTTGATCCAGGGCAATGGAAAAGCCTTTGGGATGACGGGCTTGTGAAACTCGATCAACCATTACGCCAGCTGTTGTCCCGGTATTCAGCTCGATCGTTCCCGCGTGCAACTGTAATCTATCAATCGCCAACACTTATTCAACAGGTGTACACATTCGAGCTTTCTCAGAATGATGCAAGCGATGCCGGGGTAGCAAAGATCCGAGAAAGTGTTGGATTCAAAAATCCGGTTGGAACACAGATGTTATCGCATACAAAGGGCGATACGGAATCTTCGACCTTGCTCGTGTATTCTGAGCGAGAAGAACAGCTTCGCGCTCTGTATGCCTGGATCAATCGGTGTAATCTTTCGGCTAAATCGTTCGTTTCAAAGAGCACAGCCATCTTGAATACAACCGCAGAGATCGCGATAGTAGCCAACCCCGACACCGCAGTATTTTATCTCGGAACAGATGTAAGCGTCATCGCATATGCAACAGACTCAGGGCTCAAGATTATCCGATCCGCTGAAATCGGATGCCGCACCCTGATGGAAGGGTACTGGCAGTTGCTCAAGAACTCATCGCCTTGTGGGTCACAAGATGAGAATGATGGAGATCATCAAGACCACATGCTCAATGCATCCACGGCACATCAAGCATTCGAGATGCTCTTTGAGCATGGGATTCCACTAAACCCATCGGATGCCAAAGGTATTGAACTCCGATCAGATATTTTGCCTGTACTGGCTCCTGTCCTCCAACGGCTATGTATCGAGATCAAGCAAACATTGCGTTTCGGGCTCAGTGGAATCGACATGCCCAAGAACTTGATGATCTGTGGGCCTGGTGCTTCGATACCACATATCGGTAGGGCCATTGCTCAGCATATCGATATGCACATCAAAACAGACCCCTCGGCCGAGAAGAGTTCTTCAGCAAATTCACTGGGGTATGACGTCGCTTCGTTGGAGATGATCCTATCAAGCAGCTGCCCTGACGGGCTGCTCCCCGAGATCGCACGCAATGCCAATACACAACGGGTTCTGCTTCGCAGCCTCGTCGCTGGTGTTGCCCTTGCAACCGCCGCGTTGGGCGGTGAATATGCCAAGACCGCCTTTGCTTACCAAAGGACAAGTCAGCTGATGAATGCCGATGGGCACCGGATGCAAGCAGTGAATAATTTTCAAAGCCAATGCCATGATGTAGTCAGTATGTCAAGCATGATCAGCGATGTCGCCGAGCTTATTTCTGATACAGTACAGAGTGTTCCTCAATGGCACGGCTTGCTAGCAAAGCTTGCTGATATTCAGCCAGACGGTATTCGTATCTACGAACTCCGTGGATCGGTGAGCAATGGGAACCCAACGATTCAGATCAATGGAGTTGCTGCCGCGGAGAACGAGAAACACGCAAGTGCTGTACTCAATCGCTTTGTACATACACTCGAATCACGCCAAGATGTGAGTTCTGTGACGCTCGGGGCGACATCACGAGTGAGTATGGGTGACGATCAATGGGGACGACAGTTTTCGATGACGATTGATCTCGATACAAACCCATTGCCTCATGAACAACTCATTCTGGTCGACGGCAAAACAAATGACTGGGGAACACCATGAATCAGGATATTCAACGTTCATTCATTGTAAAACTCTTGGTTGCATCCTTGCTTGGAGCCGTCGCTTGGCACACGCTTGTCGGATCTCGTCTGGAAAAAGAGCAGGACATCCATCAAGAGTATTTGACGCAAACACAAGCAATCGCCCTTGGTGAGCAGACATTTGAACGCCAGGAAAAGGCGGTGACACAATCCATCGAAGAAATGAGCAGGGTTCGTGATGAGTTGATCACGCAACTAGGAGTGAATGAGACTTCAAGTGTTCATAAAAATCTTCAAGCTGCAGCAGAGATACACAACCTCACCGTTTCACGCATCGAGCCTCTGAGTAAACGGGTGAGCGAGCAGGCAAATAACAACTCAATGATCAAGCTCGAAACAAGCGAGTTCCGTGTGGAGTGCGTCGGGTCATTCGCCGGTATCGTCGGGTTTATCAAAGAACTGAGCACCGGTCAAAATATCTCTACTGTCAACTCATTCCGCGTGATGCCTGTTTCAAGCTATTCCGCAAGAATGATCTTGCAGGTCTCGATGTATCAACTCATTGAAGTTCCACCTGAGTTTACAAGTTCGCTTCATGACAAAGCTGTCCAGGTCACAAGTGTTGGAGGTGCCGAAGATGAATGAGAACACACCCATGGTGTATCTAATCGCAGGCGTTCTTGTTCCAGGAGCTGTGATGTTCGGGGCGCGCTTTGTTGGGCAAGCCCCGTCGACGAGTGGAGCACAAACTCTAGCGACCACTACATCAGACATTGTTCAGTTCCCGGAAGTATCGTTGTCTGAAGCAGATTCGCCTGATGGAGAGTCAATCGCAACACAAATCCAGTCACCGTTCTGGTTCGATAAAGTAGTTGTTGAAACTTTCGAAGAGCCATTCCAACCACTGGTAAATCCAAGAAAACAGATACAAGAGAGTTTGCCTGGGTTCAGTGTCACCACGATTTTGCCAAACCCAAAGAATCCCCTCGCGATTATCAACTCCAAGCCTCGCAGGGTTGGAGATGAGATTCAGGGCGGATGGAAACTGATGGGAATCGACGGCAAAAATCTCACGGTAACACTCGTCCACAAGTCGGGCAAGTCGATGACACTCTCGCTCGCGAAGGAACCGTAATCCGATTCATGCTCAAGTTGAGGGTGCCCATATCAATGCATACCATTGATGTAATCGAGGGCGTATAGCTCAGTTGGCTAGAGCGCTGCCGTCACATGGCAGAAGTCGTAGGTTCGAGTCCTATTACGCCCATTCTCATTTCAGCACCGTAATCCTGTATAGGTTACCCAGAGGTTTGTTTCAAAAAGACAAAGCTCGCCGCAGTAAATCGAGTTAGCCACTACGGGCATGTCTGCGGCACATGTCGATTCGCCGATGATCCCAAAGATGGGGTATTAGATCGCAATAACCGGACACACGATATCGAAAATCTCTATGTTGTCGATGCGTCCTTCTTCCCCACAAGCAGCGGCATCAATCCCTCGCTCACGATCGCAGCCAATGCGATTCGAGTGGCAGAGAACATCCACGAACGGCTCCAAAGCGAGAGTTGTTGATCACCGGTAGGGCGTCTGGGAATGGAATTGGTTGTGCAACTCAAGGCGAGCCTTGTGATTATGGAGACTCTTTGGCCGGGCCGTGTTCAACGCTGTGCAGTGCTATGATTTCAGCCAATGGCTGCAAAGTTACTCATCAATGAAAAGTGGAGATCGCATCAGTATGTCACCGGCGTACAACGCTACGCGTCTCAGCTAATCGATTCATTAAACAGCAACGGGTTAGAGTATGACTCCGCCCAGCCCACAAGTTCTTCACGAATCAGTCAAACGATTTGGGAACAGTGTAAGCTGCCTACATTGGCTAAAAAATACGATACCCTGTTGTGCCCAGCGAACATGGCGCCGCTTGTGATGCCCAACGGAGTGCGTTTAGTCCTGACACTTCATTGTCTCCGATTTTATTACCACCCAGAGAACTATCCTCCCAGCTTTGTCGCATGGTATCGCTTCGCGATGCCAAAGCTCATTGAAAACGCAAGCACAGTTCTTACAGTCTCAGAGACAGCCGCTTCCGAAATCCAGAGTGTTTATCCCGGAGCAAAGGGCAAAGTGCAGGTTGTCTATCCCGGTGTATCAAACCATTTTCAGGTTTCGATCACCAAGACTGAACAGAATGCCCTACCCGGGCCGTATTGGGTATTCGTTGGCAACGCGGGTGGTGTGAAAAACATGCGTGTACTCATCGAGTCACTACAGTTTTCAGGAAATCCGCACCGAATCATGCTTCTAGGCGTGAACACAGAACAGCTCCATGCCTTTTTCAATCAGCACCCATATCTCATCCCATGTTCATCGATGGTGACGCCGCTCGGGCATGTCAACGATATCCATCGCGTGGCTTCCATCATGGGAAACGCCGCCGGTTTACTCGCGCCATCACGCTATGAGAGCTTTAATCTCCCGTTGATCGAAGCGATGGCCTGCGGCATTCCCGTGCTCGCTTCGGACACAAAGGTCCATCGTGAAATCGGAGCCGATGTCCCCGTGTTCATCTCACAGTCAGACGCCCAGGCATGGGCCCATGCTATGGATTCGATCGTAAATGATCATGAGCATGCAAGAAATCTTGGCGAACAAGGCATCGCTCGGGCCGCCGATTTTACCTGGGATGTCGCCGCCAAGTCAGTCATCCATATTCTCAAAGATTTGTCCGACTGATCCATTATGTCAGAGCAAAGAGTTACCATCTCAGTCGTTGTCTGCACACGGGATCGCCCGGATGATCTTGTGCGATGTTTGCAGAGCATCCAATCTCAATCAATACATCCCAACAGCGTTGTAATAGTTTTGGGGAGCAAAGAGTCGTGTCCACATGACCTTGCTGAGCAGTTCAACGATATGCCTATTCAAATCATTGATTGCTTTGAGCACAATATCTCCGCATCGCGCAACGCAGGGGTCTCGTGTACTCAAGATGATCTGATTGTGTTCATCGATGACGACGCGATCGCTCACGATGGGTGGATTGAAGCCTACAGAACAGTGTTTGAAGCTCATCCAGATATCTGGATCGCAGGCGGGAGTGTCTTTGATTCAAGAACCAATCCGCAAGTGCATGAGTTCCATCAGGGCATGCTTTCCTCGTTTGGGCTTCAATCAGAGGTCAACCAAGATATCGAACCGTTGATAAAGAAGGGATACAAGCGGACCGTGAAGGGATGCAACTTTGCGATTCGACGGGACAAAGTGCTCGCCATCGGAGCCTTCGACCCATTCTTCCGCTTTGCCTACGACGAAGCAGACCTGGTCTTTTCAGTCTACAAAGCGCAAGGGCGAGTCGTACATTGCGATCACGCGATCGTCGATCACGCACACACCCCGGGTCACTACCGCCAATCCGGGCGGATGGATCACGATTGGCATGTAGAGTATGCGAGCCACACAATGTTCATGCTCAAGCATTCTCCGCCATCAGCACGCTACTCGGGCGAGTGGTTTATCGTACGCCGATATCTCAAGCTTGTATTGACAGCAATCCTGTGTGTTTTCAAAGGCGAAACCACAACTAAAAAAGCATGTCAATCACTCGCCGCCGCCGTCGAAGGTATCCGCGATGCACACAAAGAGTTTCACAAAAGGAACACCGCCGAGTCAGACTTCACAAAGTCTTAACTGGTGTAGCACCGGGTGTCGCCCGGTATCGTGCGATGGTTTCTGCGATGGGCAACTCCTCGAGTGACTTCCCGTGCTCGATCTGAATTACCCGATTACATGTGTTCTGTATCAAGTGCATTGAATGCGAAACAATAACCACAGTCATATCCGATGAGATCTTTTCCTTGATCAGGTTCGAGGCTTTTTCGCGGAACCCCTCATCGCCCGTAGCGAGTGCTTCATCAATCAGCAGGATATCGGTATCCACAAAGTAGGCGATTGAAAATCCCAATCTCGCCCGCATCCCGGTAGAATAAGTCCGCACGGGTTGTTCGATAAACGAACCGATATCGGCGAGTTCGATGATTTGATCTGTTCGCTCAAGGATGTGCTCCTTGCTCATCCCAAGCTGCAAGCCATTGAGAATAATGTTCTGCCGCCCGGTGAGTCTCGGCTCAAACCCCGCTCCGAACGAGAGCATCGTTGCCCGCATCGAATCCATCCGCTCGATACTCCCGCGATCAGGTTTCATAATCCCAGATATCAAACGGAGCAAACTGCTCTTGCCCGCACCGTTGCGACCGATCACACCAACCGTATCGCCTTTTTTGATATCGAAGGTGACATCCTCCAGAGCCCAAAATGTATTTCTCTTCCAAGGCAGCCCGCCGTGTTGGCGATACTCCAGCCCGATGTTATCAATGGAGACTATGCACTGGCTATCCATCAAAGAATCTCCATCGGTTAGCCGATCTTCGGATACAACTTGTCAAATCGATGAAGCAACATCATCGAAACAGTAAGCAGCAATACTGAGAAAACAATCGGTATCAGTAGAACCCCAGCGTTTGGCATCTGGTCATTCATCAACACCCCTCGCGTTTCACTGATCACAATGGCCATAGGATTCAAACTCAAAATAGATCGTATTCTCTCGGGAAGAACAGACAGGTCATAAATAATCCCAGACATAAAAAACATCAGATGGAGCACAGTGCTCAGCACATACTGATAATCAGGAACAAACGGGGAAATCATAGCAGAGAAACAACCCACAGCACAAATAACCAAAAGCTCTATGCCCAAAAGAAGCGGTAGCATGAGCCAACTCCATGTCGGAGTAAACCCCGCAAAGGCGAGAACGACACAGAGCAAAAGAAATGTGATCCCAAACTTCACCATGTTCACCATGATGATCGAAAATGGAAAAACTGCTTTATGCAAGTTCATCTGCTGCATCAAGGTTCGAGCAGCAATCAATGACCCAGCGCATCGTAGCGATGTCACCGCAAACCACTGCCACAGCACAATGCCAGAAAAAAGAAACACGGCAAAGTTATCCGTTCGATTCGTGAGCACATAACCAAAAGCGATGTAGTACACCCCAAACATCAGCAAAGGCTGAAGAATCCACCATAAATATCCCGCATAAGTTCTCGTTCCCTCAGCACGAAGCTCCGCAAACGCGCGGTACAGAACGATATGGAACGAGTGCGTAATTGAATGAGAACTGGAGTCGCTTGATGCCATAGAGTGCTACATCCGTCGTTTGATGAACTTCTTTGTGGAGCGATACACAGGACGCAGCGCAGTACGCAGTATAGGTGTTTTTCTCGCAACAGCCTTGGATGTCTGCAAGATGGTGCGGAATCGTTTCTGCCGGATGACTTGCACACACCGAGCAGGATCGTTGACCTGCTGGAGATAACAGTCGCAGGCAAAGAGCAACTCATTGATACGCCCAGACATGTCAGCATTTTCTTTCGTCAAGGTCTCCGCCCACTCTCGGGTGTCCTTCGCCTCGATCATCGCTGCGTGGCGAGCATTGTCCGCATCTTCAACACGTTGCTTGTGCTCGTCTTCGCTCTGCAAATAGCAATCGCAGTTGAAGAGCATCTGGTTTACATTGCTCTCAAGATCTGTTATCTGCTGAGCAAGTTGCTTGTTATCCATCTGAGATTGGTGAAGTTCAGATTCTTTTCGATCCAGCTCAGACTGCATCTGCTCCTGAAGATCTATATTGAGTTTCAGTTCGTCCTCAACGCCACCCTTCTCCAGAATGGTCTGCTCGTTGAGCGATCGCATCTCCTCAATCTTACGAAGCTGCAACTCGCAAGCAATCAAAAGCTCATCCTGAGGCCCAAGCAAAGGAGACTCATTCGTCTTCTCGATAAGTGCGTTGAACTGGCTGTGCACCTCTTGCAGCCGAGGTTGCAACTGCGGATAGATATTCTCATAGTACCCCTTGGGGCTATAAATCACATCAGGATACCGAAGCTCGATTCGCTCAGAAACCTTGGTCGAGTTGATGATCATCGTCTCGCCGAGCTCTTGCTCGGTTAAACCAATCGATTCCGCAATCTTGATCGTCTGGGCCTCGTTCGCGGGTTCCGTATACGCATAAATCGTGCGGAACGCGTGCTCGGCAAGCCCGGTGGACCGGATGAGCGATTTGAATACCAAAGGCGTGTACTCAAAGCAATGGCGTGGTTCGTGAGATAAATCAGGCTCATAAAACCAATAAGTCCAAGGGGGCATCCCCACAAGGAACTCCTTGAGCGTCTTGTACGAAATCGCATTGGGAACCGACATCACCAGCGAGCCATTGAGCTTGAGTCGATGGTGAATCCGTTCCATCACACCCATCGGATCATGGTTGATGTGCTCGAGCACCTCGAAGAAGAGCACCGTATCAAACTCTTCATCAACACTCCACTGGGAGGTGGAGATATCAAAGTTATGAGAGTCGAACTCAAGCGAGTAATCGTTGAGCTCTAGCCGTCGATGAATTATCGCATCTGAGTTGTCCTGATGCCACTCAATGCCGACCACACGATCGTATCCCAGATACTCCTTTGCCCACAAAAGCATGTACCCATAGCAACCGACATCCAAACACGATTCGCCCTTGCCCTGCGCCTTGGGAATCATCGAGAGTGAATGGGCCAACCTTTTTCGATGCCCGCTGATGTACGCATACTCGGTTGTATTGCCGTACTGACCAAGATAGTCGATCGTTTCGTCAACAATCACAAACGCCTCTTCGAGCGAAAGATAGCGACGACCATTGTTGGGCGAATCAGGCACAGTGTGCTGATCTTTGAGAACCGATTTCATAAGCCATTCTTGATTCATCAACTTCTCACACGCCTGTCAGTCGGCGGACTTCTTCGGGGATATCAAACTGTGGAAAGAGATCGACGAGCTGTGCAGTCTTCGCCTGTGCACTCGGGCGATCGTTCATCGCATTGTAATAGATACTCAGCACCTGCATGATGACCCACCTGTTTTCATCATACAGCATCTTGCCCTCAAGCTTCTTGAGCAGCATCTCATTCTGTGTTTTCTTGTTGTACCAACTCGAATCATTGCCGAAGCGTTCGACGATGACCTCAGGCGTGATAGTGTCCTTGAGAACATACGAAACACTCCCGCCCCATTGAATCTCGCAGTCGAGATCAAAGTAATCCTCAAGGATCATCATTGAGAGATGGATATGAGGATGGTACTGATGGATGAAGTCCTGCTGGATCACGCGGGCTCCAGGGATGAGTCTCGGGAAGAACTCGCGGACAACAAAGTCCGTCACAGGCAAAGCCTTGCACAGATCAACACCGAGAATCTCGATCGGTGTATCGTCCTGATACCCCGCTTCAATCACATCCCCAGGTCGAACATCAAGCATGTGCGCATACGCACGCATGTTGTCCTCAAAGACCTTCAAGAAACTCTTGTCCTTCGAGAAATCATGCTTGGGATAGTTGTGCTCGAGGTGCTCAAGAATGTAATCGTCGTCAATCTGGAAAAGGTCATACACCCGAATCAGATTGTCAATCGCACCGGGGTGCTCTTTCAACAACGGGTTTTGCAAAAGACCCTGCACCAAACTCATCGTCGTGCCACCCACGAAGCACCCGGCATCAACTATCGAACCCTGGAACTGATACTTTCGGCCAGCATCAAAGTACAGCGCCTTGTCGCCAACAGTCAGCATCGAAGGGAACTTGCGGAGAGCCTTGGGAGCATCCGATTTGTATGCAGAAATAATCCGCTGGCACCGAGTATGGTTCAAATCATACAACGCCTCAGTACCCAGATGCTTAATCTCGCTGAGCTCGATCCCCGCCGAAACCCCCGCCGAAACCCCAGCCGGCGGCTTAGGTGTCGGGGCATGAATCGGAATCGCACCCATCTCAGGAAGCCCGGTGCCCAAACGATGCCGGTAGTACGCCGCCATCTTCGCATTAGGGATTTTACCGGTCAGCTTGTGGTACAGGTTGTAGTCATACTTCTGGAAGTCCAACATCCCGCGAAGGCTATCAAGCATATAGAAAAGCAGGCCCTCATTCAGATCGCCCGTCGCGTCCGTGAGTATCTCTTCAATAATATCAAACGCTTCACCCTCAGCCCCCGCCTGAATACCGTTCTGGCGCAGCTTCATGACCAGGTGCTCTGTCGTTTTCACCGCCGTATCGCCCATGTTCGCATCGAGCCCAAACCGAACAATATTCTCGCGGATCTTCGTCCAGATGAGACCCTGGCGACGAATCTTGGCGCTGTCCCAACCGGTGTTCGAAATACTGTCGCTCCGATCGCGATAGGTGACCACAATATCCGAGCTATACAAAACCTTGCCCGCATAGTGATACATGAACGGCGTATGAGGCAAGTCCTCATGCTCGGCCGCCGGATACTCCAAACCAGACTCGAGATACATAAACCGATCGATCAAAGTACCCCAAGCACGCATCGGCACATACTGCCCGCCGGGGATAAATGATGATCCTAAATACGCATTATGCCCAGAAACAATCGTGTCCGGTTTTCCGCCGTGCGATTGATCGAAGTCCCGATCGAAGTTCAAGCGTTGCCCATCGGTCATAATCCGATCACAACTCCCGATGACCACCTTGCACCCCGTCGATTGCGCATCACGAACAAGTTTCGTGATCGCATCAGGCGTGCTCATGTAATCGTCAGAATCCAAGAAGAACAAATACATCCCGCTCGCGTGTTGGACGCCCGTGTTGCGTGCAGGCCCAAGCCCCTGGTTTTGCTCGTGCGTGACGAGCGAAACTCGACTGTCTTTCTGCATGTATTTTTCAACGATATCCCGCGAGCCATCAGGCGATTGGTCGTCCACAAAGATGATCTCAAGATCAGGATAATCCAACGCAAGCACGCTGACAATACATTCTTCAATGAACGCTTCAACACCATAAAACGGGATAACAATCGAGACCTTCGGCGATGCATGCTCCTGACGCTTCCGGGCCGGTACATCTTTGTGCGTCATCCAAAGCCGAAGCCCCAGAGTGCGCAGGTCCGATTCAGAATAGTTCTCGCGAGCAGCATGGAAATATGTGTTCGGTTTTCTCTTGCTGGTGATCCGGTCAGCCTCGACATCAAAGGCCTCGCCAAGATGCTTGAGCACTTCACTCGCCGAATAGAAGTTCGAGCAAGACCCAACCATTGTGCCGTCAAGGTTGTACACATACTTCACAATGCCATCAGCATGCTCTTGCGGGACACCCTTCTCGACAAGCAACGAGCTGAGTTCCTCGTGCCCCATCGCAAGATGAGCCCAGTCGGGGATCACATTATTCTCGGTGAAGCTGTAGTGAACAGGGGCTGTGCTATTCGCGCCTTCCGGGCTCGTGTACCAAGCATGATGCCCAAGCGTCCCCGCCCAGAGCGGACACCCCTGGAAGTACACAACACCGTCAGGCTTAAGGCATCTCTTCAACGCCGCACAGAGTTTCTCATACTTTGGGATGTGCTCAATGATCGCGATCCCATAAATAATATCAAAGCCGTGCTCGGGTAGATCCGCATCCGATGCATCACACACCAAGAACTCAAGACCCTCAGGCATCGGCTCATCGCTTTTCCAGTTCCCGATATTCGTTGCGAGCACCGATTCAGCACCATTGGCCAAAAACAAACGCGCCGAGGCAAGGTGGAAATCACTCCCGATCTCAAGGACCCGCTTGCCTCTGATCTCTTCACGCTTGCGGAACCGCTCGAACTCCTCGATGTGATAATCAGAACAGGTCGCCCGGACATACTCAGGGACTCTCAGCTTCGATACTGGTGTATTGAACTCTGGTTCAACAATCTCTGGTGTTTCATCGCTCGCCTCATCCGCTTCGATCGGAGCGCCAAGCAACGCGTTCATCCGCTCAGTCTGAACAGAAACATACCGCTCATAGATCGAAACAGATTCTTCCCGTAGTTTTTCAAGCACATCGATATGATCAAGCAATGTCTTCGTCAGCCCAACAAGCTCTTCAAAGCTCTTCGCCTGATGCAGCGGGTTCTCAGATTCGAGACCAACAAATCCGCCCTCAGTCGTAATGATCGGCGCACCATGAGAAAGTGCCTCAAGCGTTTTGATCTTGATCCCAGTTCCGCCACGCTCAGGATTAATAATCACATCACAAGTCGCAAAGAAATCGCCCGGGTGCTCGACGCGCCCGACCATCTTGGCGTTGACCTTACGTAAAACCGACGCAGGCACAAAGTCCTTGAGTGTTTTGCACACCCCGCCCGCGATATGAATCTCCGAGCGTTCCATCAACTCGGGATCATTCGCCCAGTGCTTGAGATACTCACCGAGGTTCTGTTCATTGACCCAGTTGCTCGAGCCAAAGTACCCAATCCGAAGCTTCTCGTGCTTCTGCGGGCGATCAATAGTCTTCGTCTCAAAGATCGGGCCAATCACGCAAACCTTCTCAGGATCACTATCCTTACGAAACTTATCGCCCTCGTGCTCCTGCATAGCGACGACCACATCCGATCGTTCGCACGCGAGCTTTTCACCTCGCGCATCAAGGCTGATCCATCCAGATTCGGGATACCCTTGCGCGAGCATCCTGCGGTTGCGATCCACAAAGCTATCGTGCGTCAAGAGAACCTTGGTCGTGTACGCACTGATCCGATCAAATATCGCGCTCATAAACGGATAGTTCGTGATTGCAATATCGTACTCGTATTCGCCCACGAGCTGATCAACCGCTTCCATCGCTTCGATGCCACACCAATCGTCCACATGCACATTGAGACCGTTGTAGTTCGCACCGGTGAGCTTGGAGGTGACGGGCACCTCCTTATAGATGTCATACTCTTGAAGCGATTGTCGCCGCATATCCGCATTCACCGCGCCGATGTCATACATGTAGTACACCACATGAACAATGTACCCAGCTCGCTTGAGATGATCGAGCCAAAGCCGCATCAGTGTCGAGTTGCCCTCTTCCTTTTCAGGATGGAAACTCGTAAAGAACAAGGCGTATTTCTGTTTGCTCGGCGAAGCTGAATCGAGTTGAGCCCGCAAGTATTCAGCATTGATCATCGAGCCAGGAGTATGGCGTGATATCCAAGCGTCGCAATCATTTTTCTTCACCGGAAACGAATCGCAACGCTCGTAGTAGGGGTGGTATTCGACGCGATCGCTCAGTTGATGACGATCGATAAAGTTCCACACACTATAGATTTCTTCTGGGCATCGTTTACCGCTCAGAATCAGCCGGACATCCTCATCCGTTCTCGTCAGTTTTTCGAATGCGCCCAGCAGTTCTTCAACCGGGTACCGGGATGTCAGTATGGGCATATCAGCCGCGATCACTCGTGTACGCGAACTATGTTGAGCACTACTATCGCTCTGATTCATATAATTACTCCCCGCGAATAAATAACCCCGGCATTGGCTAGAAATCCATGCCAAAGCGCAACGCAGTGATTATTCGCGTCGAAGACAAGCGTGTCAATGCAGCAATTTATTTGTCAACTCAACCGTGCCAGCGTTTGTGCCCGCAAACACCAGTGATCAGTCATGTTCTGTAGTCTCACAACATCGCAAACTTGAGCCGATCAACCCAAACTTCGATTTTCGCGCCAATATGGTGTCCAGGTTGCCCCAAAATGGATATCGAGGGCAAGGTACAACTCATATTCGAAAAGAGATCATCGAAACGCATCTATTCACAAAGCAATCCCATCCTGGGCATGCCGATGCACCAAAAGAAACCACCCTCAGGAGCTTGCGCAAGAAATCATTTGAATACAGAGAACGCCCAAGCCTGTTCGAAGGGAAGGCCCATGCCCTAACGCACACCACAGCTGCAGCTCGTTGGATGTCAACTCCGATACGCGGCCAGAATCGCATCCACATTCTTCTTCGCATCACCAAAGAGCATCTTCGTGTTCGATTTCACAAACAGCGGATTACCAATCCCGGCATACCCACTCGCCATGGACCGCTTCATCACGATCACATCCTTCGCCTTCCACACCTCAAGCACAGGCATCCCCGCGATCGGGCTGCCCGGGTCATCAAGCGCACTCGGATTCACGATGTCATTCGCCCCGATCACAAGCACGATATCCGTCTCAGGGAAGTCCTCGTTAATCTCATCCATCTCCAGCACAATGTCATACGAAATCTTCGCTTCCGCCAAAAGCACATTCATATGCCCCGGCAACCGCCCAGCGATCGGATGGATCGCAAACCGTACGGTTTTCCCAGCAGCTTCGAGTTCCTTGGTGATTTCAGAGAGCGTGTGCTGGGCCTGTGCGACCGCCATCCCATACCCGGGCACAATCACAATGCTCTTGGCATTGCGGATCAGATCAACAGTGCCCTCAACCTGAATCTCGGTGTGCTCACCTTCAACAGCAACAGTCGTTCCAGCCGCCGCCCCAAACCCGCCAAGGATCACGCTGATAAACGAACGATTCATCCCCTTACACATGATGTAGCTCAGGATCGCACCGCTCGAACCAACCAACGCACCCGTTATAATCAACAAGTCATTCGAGAGCATGAATCCCGCAGCAGCCGCAGCCCACCCAGAATAACTATTCAACATCGACACAACCACAGGCAGCGATACCCAACACCCACATGGCTTTGGTCATCTCATGATCGCCGACTGCTTGTGCAAACATCACACCAAGACCAATCGTGATGAGTATCACGATAAGATTGAGGATGTGTCTCGCCGGCAACATCAACGGCTTGCCACCGATCTTGCCGTCGAGTTTGGCATAAGCAATGATCGAGCCGGTGAAGGTGATCGAGCCGATACAGACGCCGATGAAGATCTCAATATTGTGGATGAGCAAAGAGCTCCCTGTGAGATCGTTATGCCCACGCAGTGTCGCAAAGCCGACCAGCACCGCAGCCGCACCGACAAAGCTGTGAAGCATCGCAACGAGCTGAGGCATGTCGGTCATCTTGACTCGCGATGCCAGCACCGCACCAATCACAGCAGCAGGGATCATGGCAGCCAAGAATATCATGAGTCCAGTGGTGCTCAGCAGAAAAGCGGTCGCGATCAGCGCAATCAGCATGCCCGTAATCCCGTAGATATTCCCTTTGCGGGAAGTCTTGGGATGTCCGAGCCCGGCAAGGCTCAAAATGAACAACGCCGCGGCGATGATGTACGCGACTGTGGCGAGGCCATCGACAGACGAGGCGTGCTCGCTCGCGAGGGCAACTGTTTCGGGCAATGTGACTATGTTGTCTTGCATCGTGGACCTATATGGTGTTGATGAGAAAGAGTAAAGAATACTTTTGGGAACAGTTCTACTTCTGGAACATCTGCAACATCCGACGAGTCACAAGGAACCCGCCTGAAATATTGATCGCTGCGAGGAACACAGCTACGGCTCCAAGGATGACCGCGAGCGTATCCGTCTGGCCTTCTAATCCAGTAAGATGCAACATGCCCCCAATGAGGATGATCCCGCTGATCGCGTTGGTGACACTCATCAGCGGAGTATGGAGTGCAGGGGTCACATTCCAAACAACCTGCCACCCAACGAAACACGCCAGCACAAACACCGTGAAATGGCTCAGGAACTCGCTCGGTGCGACCCGCCCCAACGCCAACAAGGCCACCGCTGTGATGATCATCACCACGACGGAGCCGAGATTGGATTTCTTCTCTGGTGCTGTTGAACTCACAGCCGGCGTGGCATGAGCACTTGGTTCATCTTGTGAGGTTGCGACAACCACAGGTTTGGCCTGTGGCGGCGGCCAAGTCGTGCTGCCCTCATGACATACGAGGGCTCCGCGAACAATATCATTTTCGAGATCGATCGTGAAGTGCTCGTCGCCACCCATCTCGTCGAGCATGCTCACAAGCGTCGATGCATATAGCCAACTCGTCTGAATCGCCATTCGGCTCGCCAAGTCGGTATACCCAACAATCCGAACACCCTTATGCACAATCATCTTGTCGGCTTGAGTCAACGCACAGTTCCCGCCCTGCTGGGCAGCCATATCAACAATCACCGATCCCTCACGCATCGACTCAACCATCCCCGCACTTATCAATCGCGGCGCAGGCTTTCCGGGGATCAACGCGGTCGTAATTATGATGTCCACTTCCATCGCCTGCTGAGCAAACAGCTTCATCTCCGCTTCAATAAACTCATCGGACATCACCTTGGCATATCCGCCAGACCCAGAGCCTTCTTCCTTAAAATCCAACTCAAGGAACTCCGCTCCCATCGAGCGCACCTGTTCACCCACTTCGAGTCGAGTATCAAACGCACGAACGATAGCGCCGAGTGCATTCGCTGCACCAATCGCCGCCAACCCCGCGACGCCGGCTCCAATCACAAGCACCTTGGCGGGTTTAATCGCACCCGCCGCGGTGCTCTGCCCGGTCAAGAACCGTGGATATTCATTCACCGCTTCAATCACCGCTCTATATCCAGCAGCATTCGCCATCGCGCTCAGCGCATCGACTTTCTGCGCACGCGTGATCCGAGGCACACAGTCCATCGCAAGAGCCGATGCCTTGCGAGCATTGAGCTTGTCGAGAATCTCCTGATTCTGTGCCGGCCAAATGAACCCGATCAGGCATCCGCCCTCTTTGATCATGTCCGCTTCGTGTACGCCAAGCGCAGGGTGAACCTGAGGCGAATGGACTTTGAGTACAATGTCCGACTCGCCCCAAACCGCTTTCACATCGCTAGTGAGCGTCGCACCCGCCTGAGCATACATTTCGTCATAATGCTCGGCAGCAACGCCAGCCCCCTCTTCGACGACCACCTCAAAGCCCATGTCAATAAGCTTCTGAACAGTCTTAGGAGTACTCGAGACCCGGCGTTCGCCAGGGTGGATTTCTTTGGGTATACCAATCCGCATAAAGATCTCTCCAAGTTGGAGGAAAATGTTTGAACAAGATCATAGCAAGTTATTGAACATCTGCACGAATACGGATAAAGATGTCTACTATTCGTGCAGGCATGAGTTTCATGTTCAACCATTTCGTTCGTCAATGATCCGGTCTGCCCATCACCTTCACGCCTAAAATACCCATTCGTCTCGGCTCCGACGGAGCCGGTCTTTACCAGATCAATACCCCTATGAAGGGTCAGGCTCACAATGCCAACCGATCAAACCACCAAAGTTCAATCGACCACCCTCGATTCCGTCGTTATCCGCTTCTGCGGCGACTCCGGTGACGGGATGCAACTCACCGGCGGACAGTTCACAGATACATCCGCACTCTTCGGCAACGACTTCGCCACCTTCCCAGACTTCCCCGCTGAAATCCGCGCGCCCAAAGGCACAACCTTCGGCGTCTCCGGGTTCCAGGTCCACTTCTCCTCCGAAAGCATCTTCACACCCGGCGATCGCGTCAACGCCATGATCGCCATGAACCCCGCAGGATTCAAGGTCAACCTCGAAGATGTAGAGCCCGGCGGCATCGTCATCGTTAACGAAGACGAGTTCACCAAAACAAACCTCACCAAGTGCGGCTACCTCGACGGCTACAACCCACTCGAAGACGATGAAATTAACAACAAGTACGCACTCGTAAAAGTACCGATGTCTCGCCTGACCAAAGAATCACTCGCGGATTCAGGCATGGGCGCCAAAGACATAAACCGGTGCCGAAACATG
>MAAC01009555.1_pt1 | contig 18404 bp, 15 predicted proteins | sample 1115981 | NCBI WGS metagenome assembly MAAC01 (sample SAMN04961126, study PRJNA320927) | seawater metagenome | isolation source: sample BD02T64 sea water enriched with oil for 64 days | place: USA:Gulf of Mexico | collected 2013-07-27
GATATTAAAACTGAGGCTAGAAACGAAGGTACTATCGTATCCGTTTCTGACGGTATCGTTCGTATCCATGGTCTTGCCGATGTCATGTACGGTGAAATGATTGAGTTTGACGGCGGCCTCTACGGCATGGCTCTCAACCTTGAGCGCGACTCCGTTGGCGCAGTAGTACTGGGCGATTATCAGTCACTGGCTGAAGGTCAAAAAGCCCGCTGTACCGGACGTATTCTCGAAGTGCCAATTGGCCCAGAGTTGCTCGGACGAGTCGTTGACGCACTGGGTAACCCCATTGATGGCAAAGGCCCTATTGGCGCTAAATTAACCGACGCGGTTGAGAAAGTTGCTCCCGGCGTTATTGAGCGTCAGTCAGTTGATGAGCCTGTACAAACGGGCTTGAAAGCGATTGATGCCATGGTGCCTGTAGGTCGTGGTCAGCGTGAATTGATTATTGGTGACCGGCAGATAGGTAAGACGGCGATTGCCATTGATGCCATCATCAACCAGAAAACAACCGGCGTAAAATGTGTTTATGTCGCTATTGGCCAGAAGAGTTCAACTGTTGCGAACATCGTTCGTAAGCTGGAAGAGCATGGCGCGATGGCACACACAGTAGTCGTTGCGGCTACCGCTTCAGATCCTGCATCGATGCAGTTTCTAGCACCCTATTCGGGTTGCACCATGGGCGAGTACTACCGTGACCGCGGTGAAGACGCGCTAATTGTTTATGATGATCTGACCAAGCAAGCCTGGGCCTATCGTCAAATCTCCCTGCTACTGCGTCGTCCTCCAGGACGTGAAGCGTATCCGGGCGATGTTTTCTATCTACACTCTCGCTTACTTGAGCGTTCTTCACGCGTTAATGCTGACTACGTAGAAAAGTTCACTAACGGTGAAGTAAAAGGTAAAACCGGTTCTTTGACCGCGTTACCAATTATTGAAACTCAAGCCGGTGACGTATCTGCCTTCGTTCCAACAAACGTGATCTCCATTACTGATGGTCAGATTTTTGTTGAAACGGACCTGTTCAACTCGGGTATTCGCCCGGCGATGAATGCAGGTTTGTCGGTATCGCGAGTAGGTGGTGCGGCACAGACTAAAATTATTAAGAAGTTGGGCGGTGGTATTCGTTTGGCACTGGCGCAGTATCGAGAGCTGGCGGCATTCTCTCAGTTTGCATCGGATCTTGATGATGCGACTCGTGAGCAGCTTGAGCACGGTCAGCGTGTAACAGAATTGATGAAGCAGGGCCAGTACTCACCTTTAAGTGTGGCAGAGATGGGTGTTTCCCTCTACGCTGCGAACGAAGGTTACCTGAAGCCAGTTCCAGTCAACAAGATCGTTGATTTTGAAGAAGCATTGTTGTCTTACATGCGTGCCGAACACGGCGACTTACTCAATAAAGTCAACGAGTCAGGTGCTTGGGACGACGATATTAAAGCTTCTTATAAAGCTGCTCTGGATAAGTTTTCTGCTAGCCAAAGCTGGTAAGACTCTTTTTTCACACAGCAGGTTTAGCGACGATCGGATTAATAGATTATGGCAGTCGGTAAAGAAGTAAAAACCAAGATCAACAGCGTTAAAAGTACGCAGAAGATCACCAGTGCAATGGAGATGGTTGCGGCGAGCAAAATGCGCCGTGCCCAGCAACGCATGGCACTGGGTAAGCCCTACGCACAGCGCATACGTGCGGTTGTTGGTCATTTGGCCAACGCTGCACCTGAATACCGCCATCAGTATTTGACGGAGCGGGAAATCAAACGCGTTGGCTACATTCTGGTCTCTACCGACCGGGGTCTGTGTGGTGGTCTCAACACGAACTTGTTCAAGGCCCAGCTCAAATCCATGCAAGCGTGGAGTGAGAAAGGCGTAGAAGTCGATGTGTGTACTATTGGTAATAAAGCGGCTACCTTTTTTGGTAGCGTCGGTGCCAATATCACTGCGATTGTCAAAGACATGGGTGATCAGCCCGCTGCGAGTGAGTTGATTGGTAGCGTAAAAGTGATGCTCGATGCGTTTGACGAAGGCAAGATTGACCGTCTTTATCTGGTCTCTAACACCTTCGTTAACACCATGACTCAGGATCCAACGGTTGATCAGATCCTACCGTTAGAAGCAGCAGAAGATGAGAAGTTAAAGCATCACTGGGATTATATTTACGAACCAGATGCCAAAGAATTACTCAGTGGTTTACTGGTGCGTTATATCGAATCACAGGTTTATCAGGCGGTTGTTGAAAACAAAGCCTGTGAACAAGCGGCTCGAATGATAGCCATGAAGAGTGCCACCGATAATGCGGGCGACCTGATCGACGAACTTGAACTGCTTTATAACAAAGCACGACAAGGCGCGATTACTCAGGAATTGTCAGAAATTGTTAGTGGTGCAGCAGCAGTTTAAGCCCCGGGTGCTAACCCAGCTTTATTGCTTTATTAAACGAAAGAATTATCAGACTTAACGCCAAGGCGAAGAGGAAGTGTAAATGAGTAGCGGACAGATCGTTCAAATTATTGGTGCTGTAATCGATGTTGAGTTCCCACGGGATCAGGTACCGAGCATATACGATGCGCTAAATGTAGACGGCAAGGGACTAACCCTTGAAGTTCAACAGCAGCTTGGTGATGGCATTGTTCGTACTATTGCCATGGGTTCTTCAGAGGGCATTAGCCGTGGTCTGCCAGTAAGTAATAGTGGTGCGCCGATTTCGGTTCCTGTTGGTCAGGGTACGCTGGGCCGCATTATGGATGTACTCGGTAACCCGATCGATGAAGCGGGCCCTATCGATACTGAAACCTTCCTGCCTATTCACCGCAGCCCACCCGATTACGCTGATCAGTCTTCAGCTGTCGAGTTGTTTGAAACGGGTATTAAAGTTGTCGACCTGATTATGCCTATCGCCAAGGGTGGTAAGATTGGCCTCTTCGGTGGTGCGGGTGTTGGTAAAACCGTAACGCTGATGGAGCTGATTCGTAACATCGCCGTAGAGCACTCAGGCTTCTCCGTATTCGCGGGTGTTGGTGAGCGGACTCGTGAAGGTAATGACTTCTACCACGAGATGAAAGAATCTAACGTGCTCGATAAAGTGGCACTGGTTTACGGCCAGATGAATGAGCCTCCCGGAAACCGTTTGCGTGTTGCACTGACCGGTTTGACCATGGCGGAAAACTTTCGTGATGAAGGTCGTGACGTATTGATGTTTGTTGATAACATCTACCGTTATACCCTCGCGGGCACCGAAGTATCGGCACTGTTAGGTCGTATGCCTTCAGCGGTAGGTTATCAGCCAACTCTGGCTGAAGAGATGGGAGTTCTTCAGGAGCGTATTACCTCCACGAAGACCGGTTCTATTACTTCCTTCCAGGCGGTTTATGTACCTGCGGATGATTTGACCGATCCATCACCGGCAACCACCTTTGCTCACCTTGATGCGACTCTCGTATTGTCACGTCAAATTGCTGAGCTGGGTATCTACCCGGCGGTTGATCCCCTCGATTCAACATCGCGTTTGCTTGATCCCTTGGTTATCGGCCAGGAGCATTATGATGTTGCCCGAGGCGTACAGTCAGTACTGCAGCGCTATAAGGAACTGCGCGATATTATCGCCATTCTGGGAATGGATGAGCTGTCTGAAGAAGATAAGCAAACCGTTGCGAGAGCACGTAAGATCCAGCGCTTCTTGTCACAGCCCTTCTTCGTTGCTGAAATCTTCACCGGTAGCTCTGGTAAGTACGTGTCGATGAAAGACACTATCTCCAGCTTCAAGGGTATTCTCGACGGCGATTACGATGATTTGCCAGAGCAGGCTTTCTACATGGTTGGTTCGATTGAAGAAGCCGTTGAACAGGCGAAAAACCTTTAATCTGACGCTTAACCGCTAAAGCAAAGAGTACTTTTTATGTCTATACCCGTACATTGCGATATCGTTAGTGCCGAAGAAGCAATTTTCTCCGGCATGGTGGAGATGGTCGTTGCTGCCGGTACACTGGGTGAGCTGGGTATCGCTTACGGGCACGCACCTCTGCTAACTGGTTTGTTACCCGGTCCCATTCGTTTAATAAAGAGTGGCAAAGAAGACGAGGTGATCTATCTTTCTGGTGGCTATCTTGAAGTACAGCCCGGTATTATCTCTATCCTTGCTGATACGGCAGTTCGTGCTCACGATATCGACGAAGCTGCTGCTATCGAAGCGCAAAAACAGGCTGAACAGGATATGAAAAACCAGAGCGGCGAAATAGATTATTCTGTTGCTGCCTCTCGTCTTGCCGAGGCAACGGCTCAGCTACGTACCGTTTCAGAATTGCGCCGTAGAGCTGGCTCGATTCGTTAATAGCGCTAGCGTTTATAGAAAGGCAGCTGCGGCTGCCTTTTTTGTGCCTGCTGATTAGAGCGTTGTAATAAGTCGAGTTTTGTCACCAATTAGTCAGTATCACTTGTTAAGATTAATGACTAAATCGTGAAATGACAGGGAGAACAGAAAATGTTGCTTGATGTATTGGTACTGGCTGCAGGCAAAGGCACGCGCATGCGATCCGAATTACCCAAAGTCCTACATGTCTTGGCTGGTAAGCCACTGCTTGCGCATGTCTTCAATTCAGTTGAAGCGCTAGACGGTGCAGCTATCAATGTTATTGTCGGCCATGGTAAAGAACAGATACAGAAGACATTTGCTGGGCAGCGGTTCAACTGGATTGAGCAAACATCACAATTAGGTACAGCCCACGCGGTACAGCAAGCTATCCCTCACCTTCGCGAAGGGGCTAAAGTACTCATTGTTTATGGTGATGTGCCCTTAATTAAAAATGCTACTCTCAAAAAGATGATAGCCGGAGTCAATGATGATGCGATGGCATTACTCACTGTCGACCTGGAAAACCCAAGGGGTTACGGTAGAATTCTTCGCAATCAAGCTGGTGATGTCACTGGTATTATCGAACAAAAAGATGCTGCTCCAGAGCAGTTGAAAATTACAGAAGTAAACACCGGTGTTATGGCAATGACAGCCGTAGATTTAAAAACCTGGCTGCCCAAGATCAACAATAATAACGCCCAGAAAGAATATTATTTAACAGACGTTATAGGTTTGGCTCGTGCGGCGGGTCGAGAAATCAACACCTATGCGCCAGAGGCGGTTGAAGAAGTAGAAGGTGTGAATAGTCGCGCTCAACTGGTTACACTCGAGCGTTACTATCAGCAGCAGATAGCGAATAAGTTGCTGGATTCAGGTGTTACCGTTATTGACCCTAGTCGTTTCGATTCCCGTGGGGAATTGAATACGGGCACTGATGTTGTTATCGATATTAACTGTATTTTTGAAGGCACCAATCACATTGGTAGTGGCGTCGTTATCGGCCCCAACTGTGTCATTAAAGACGCCACTATCGGCGACAATGTCACCATTAAGGCCAACACTGTTATTGAAGGCCCCGTGACTCTTGGAGACGATGTACAGGTCGGGCCTTTTGCCCGCCTGCGTCCTCACACCGCACTCGGTCAGGGCGCAAAAGTAGGTAACTTTGTTGAGACCAAAAAAGCAGACATTGGCCCCGGCAGCAAGATCAGTCATCTCAGTTACGTTGGTGATGCAAAGCTGGGTAGCGATGTTAATGTCGGCGCGGGCACTATTACCTGCAATTACGACGGTGTTAATAAACATCTGACAGAAATCGATGATGGTGCCTTTATTGGTTCCAATACATCACTTGTGGCTCCAGTTGTCGTCGGTAAAAATGCGACAGTGGGTGCAGGCTCCACCATTAACCGCAATGTACCGGATGAAAGCCTGGCCATTGCGCGCGGTAAGCAAAGAGTTGTCGACACCTGGAAGCGACCCGAAAAAAATTAAAGGACGAAAAATATGTGTGGAATAGTTGGAGCGGCTGCGCAACGCAATGTCACAGGCATTTTGCTCGAAGGCTTAAAACGCCTCGAATATAGGGGTTACGACTCAGCAGGCATTGCTGTACTCGATACTAAAAATGATGTTTGTCTGCAAAAAAATGCCGGTAAAGTGGCCGCGCTAGAGCAGGGCCTGGCGACGAACCCGCTGCAAGGGTACATGGGAATTGCACACACGCGCTGGGCAACCCACGGCTCACCGAATGATGTGAACTCTCACCCTCATCGCTCTGAGCATATTGCTGTTGTTCACAATGGCATTATTGAAAACCATGATGCCCTGCGCAAAGAATTACAGGCAGCGGGTTATGCCTTTATTTCCGAAACAGATACGGAAGTGGTCGCCCATCTCGTCAACTTTTACAGTCGTGATTCATCGACATTATTAAAAGCAGTACAACAAACCATCGCTCGACTAGAGGGTGCTTACGCACTCGCTGTCATGTCGGCGGACGAACCAGGGATACTAATTGGTGCCCGTAAAGGTAGCCCCCTGGTTCTGGGTGTGGGTATTGAAGAAAACTTCCTCGCTTCAGACCCATTGGCCTTGCGTCAGGTGACTGATCGTTTTGTCTTCCTCGGCGAAGGCGACATGGTCGAGTTGTCAGCCAGCCACTTTGAGATTACTGACATAGACGGCCAGTCCGTACAGCGTGAAATTGTGCAGATCGACCACGGTGCTGATCACAATGACAAAGATGGCTTTCGCCACTATATGCTCAAAGAAATTTATCAGCAGCCCGATGTCCTTGCGGATACCTTGCAGGGTCGTATCAGCGACAAACATGTGCTGGCCGAAGCTTTTGGTAGTGATGCAGTAGAGATATTGAAACAGGTTGAGTGTGTCCATATCATCGCCTGTGGTACCAGCTATCACGCGGGCATGGTGGCGCGTTATTGGCTGGAAAGCTGGGCGGGTATTCCCTGCCAAGTCGAAGTGGCTAGTGAATACCGCTATCGAAAAGTCGTGGTTCCAGCTAACACTTTGTTTCTTAGCATTTCCCAGTCGGGTGAAACCGCCGACACATTGGCCGCACTACAGGCGGCGGAACAAGCGGGCTACCTGGGTACCATGGTCGTTTGCAATGTCGCCAACAGCTCCTTGGTACGTGAATCTGATCTCGCGGTAATGACCATGGCAGGGCCAGAAATTGGTGTTGCGTCGACTAAAGCCTTCACTACTCAGCTGGTGGCACTACAGTTATTATCGATTGTACTGGCGCGTTTTCGCGGGGGTATTGATGAAGCCAAAGAACAGGAGCTGGTTGCGGCATTACAAAAGCTGCCTGATCTTTGCCGTGAAATATTGACCCTCGACAAAGAAATTGAACGCACCTTCCAAAGTTTTGCCGATAAACAGAACGCCCTCTTCCTCGGTCGTGGTGTGCAATATCCCATTGCTATGGAAGGCGCTTTAAAGCTGAAAGAGATTTCTTATATTCATGCTGAGGCTTACCCTTCGGGTGAACTAAAACACGGCCCGCTAGCACTGGTCGATGCTGATATGCCTGTGGTGGCCGTCGCACCGAATAATGACTTATTGGAAAAATTGAAATCTAACTTACACGAAGTGCAGGCCCGCGGTGGTCAGCTATTTGTTTTTGCTGACAAGGCTGCGGGCTTTCACGACCAGAAAGATGTCACCGTCGTTAACCTGCCCCACGTGCCAGCCAGTATTGAGGCGATTATCTACACCCTGCCCCTGCAGTTACTGTCCTATCATGTCGCCGTATTAAAAGGCACCGATGTGGATCAGCCGCGTAATCTGGCGAAGTCGGTAACTGTTGAATAAAACGATGTAGTTAGCACTTACTTATGCTTGTAGAAAGGCAGCGCGATGTTCATCGGTTGCCTTTCTCCGGTATAAGGTTTACTCCAGCACTTTCCCCAAGCGATCCTGCGTTTCTAAGAACTCATTCATTATTTCGTAAACCACCTGCTTAACCGCTGTCGGCTCACTCATATTACCGACCACCTGTCCGACCGGGTAAGTTAAGAATTCTGCCTTGCGAACACGCTCGACACGGGTGCGCCCCTCCGCCCACCAGAGAATATTTTGCAGGGGTGCAGGCAGGGGTTCTATCGCTCCGGGTTGCTCATAAGCATCGGTGAAAGCATTGCGCAATGTACGACAGGGTTTGCCTGTCACCGCTCGGGTCATTACAGCATCGTCGGCTTCGGCAGCAAACAGCTTCTTTTTGATCTCTGGCATCACTTCGCTCTCGACCGTTTTCAGCCAGATCGAACCACACCAAACGCCCGCACAACCTAGCGCCATTGCCGCGGATAAATGCCGACCTCGACTGACACCACCTGCGCCCAACACAGGCATGGGTGCCACGGCATCGACAATATTGGGCCACAACACCATCGAGCTAATAGGCCCGGTATGTCCACCGGCTTCGTTGCCAACGGCAATGACAAAATCACAACCACGTTCTTTGTGTTTGAGTGCGTGTTTCGCTTTACCGGCAAGTGCTGCAACACGAATACCTTTTGCGTGGGCCTTTTCAATCAACTCTGGCGGCGGTGAGCCGAGGGCATTAACAATGAGTTTAATCGGGTGCTCAAGGGCGATTTCAATCATCTCCATACTTTCACGAGGTGTAAAAGACAGCTCGCTGAGCAGCGTACGAATGATTTCATCTTTCTCTTCGGACGGCAGTGCCGGGACATCGGCAGCATCGATCATGTCGCGAACAAACTCGATATGTTCAGTCGGTAGAAGCTCGTCGATATCGTACTTCAAATCACCGGCATCGCTATAGGTGGTGGGCATTAATACATCGATGCCATAGGGCTTACCGTCGACATGATCGTCGATCCACTTCAGCTCTTCACGCAGGCGCTCCGGTCCCATACGGGCCATACCCAACACGCCCATACCACCAGCTTTGGACACCGCTGCGACCACATCGCGACAATGGGAAAACGCAAATACAGGAATATCGATCCCGAACATCTCACACAGTGGGTTTTTCAAAGCCTTCTCCAGGTTCGTCGTTTAATAGCCCCGGTCAATAGCTTTGGGGTTTGTTGGCTGATTTTACAACGAGATGAATAAAAGGGGCTTGATTGAGAGTAAGGCTAGGGTGAAGAATTAATCAGGAATACAGAACATAACCAATAATCATGCATGTTATAGATGACATTCTTTTTACTTATGTCTAGGCGCTGATCTATTATGCCTCGTTAGAATTTTCGACCACTATTTGGTGATGACGCCGCTTATTGAATGGCTTGCCTTAGATAAGGTATCTGTTCTAGCCCTTCATCAATACCTACAGTAAATAGAGGAGCATGACAGGGGGATAACTAAGGGCGGCTGAATTGTGAATTAACAGTGATTTGGCGCTTTCACATCCTACCATTCGTTTTGCAGCAAAATTATGACAGCACCATTAAGAAAAAGTTTGAGTTTATAGCACTACAATTGGAGAAGTAATGAAACTAAAATTATCCCCCCCCCAGCTAAGTTTATCTACGCTAGGTCTGGCGGCGGCACTTGTTACACCAATGGCCTCGGCGTTTGACTATTCGGTATCGGGTTTTATTCGCCAGGAAATGGCTTATAAGCTGAACAACGATGAAAACTGGAATCTACGAGGAGGCTCACCACTGAACGGTAAGCCCGTCGATTTCACCGGGCCCTATGTCCCTGCAGGTACGGTTCGGACACAGGTTGATAAAAGCACAGACAATGACTGGAATGTTTTTGCCACCAAGGCAGAGATAGATATTAGCTTTAATTTTACGAATAACCTGACAGGCTTTGTGAAGATACGCGGTTACTATCAGCCCGATGTTTTCAACGAAGCTGATGTAAGTTATCAAGGTGAGAATGGCAAAGAATATGGCGAGGATATCGATTACTTTGGGGTTAAAAACTTCAGTAATGGTGAAGCCACTTATCTGAGTGTCAGTGATGACGACTATATGATCGACCTCCCCTCTTTCTATGTCGACTATAGCAAAGGGCCGTTGTGGGTGCGTGTAGGCCAGCAGCAAATCGCCTGGGGTGAAGCCCTGTTTTTCCGCGTCGCTGATGTGGCAAACGGTCTTGATTTGCGTCGCCACTTGTTCTTTGATTTTGGTGCAGAAGAATATGCCGATGAGCGGCTAAGCTCACCGGGCATCCGTGCCAGCTATATCCTCAATGAAAACTGGGAAATTGAGGCCTTTACTCAAATGTTCCAGCCCACTGTTTTACCCACAAGGAACAGTGCTTACAACCTCATTCTGTCAGGCTTTAGTCAGAGTTATCATGAGGGGTTTCAGAAGGTACAGGACAACTTTAATGCCGGTGTACGTCTTCAGGGTACTTTTGGGGATCTCGGATTGCAGTTCTTTGCGGTCAGTCGGCATAACCCTGACCCCATCTTCCGCATGGTGCCGGGTGGCCAAACAGACAGTCCCTTTGGTAGTACAGTCTTTGGCGCCAGTGGTGACACCTTCGCCGACCAGCCGTTTGTTTACCATGGTTATCCCGACGGTGTTCAAGGTGATGCATCAACAGCACCAGAAGCCTGGTTTTACTACAGTGGCATTGGTGGTGTAGATGGTATGGGTCTCGTTAACAAAATGGCGGAAACCTACCCCGTCATCAAAGATATGTATGAAAACGTCTTTGGTCTTACGCCCAATGCTCAGGGCCAGTATGTTGACACGGTGGTTGAACCCGGTCTGAATGGCATCAGCACCTATGATCTGCTCGCGGCATTTTATGCGCCAGGCAGTTTAGATGCGCCACTCGAAGCCCACTATGCTTCAGAAAATGTCTTTGGTTTTGGTGTTAACTACATCTTTTATGCCGAGCCTGATACGTTTCTTGATCAGTTGGTTGTACGCTTTGAAATGAGCTATACGCCTGATAAAAAGTTTACCGCCACCGACCTCAGTCCTGACTGGATTGTTGAAGACGAATGGGTCGCGAGTTTCGTATTGGAAAAATACCAGCGCTTTAGCAACACCTTCCCGGCAACATTCTTTATTCTTGAGTGGATGCACAAATCGGAGAGTGACATGCTGGGCCGTCACCTCAGCGGACTCGGTGGTGATTCACGCCGCGCTGCGACCGGTGGTGAAGCTCACGGCGGATGGGACGGCTTTGTGTTTGCATTCCAGCAGCCACTCCCTAACCTGACATGGCGTATAGATGGCTCCATTTTATGGGACATCAACGGTGGTTTCTTCATCCAGCCTGCCGTGCGTTATAAGCCTTCAAGTGCGTGGACGATCGAAGCTTTTGCTAACTTCATTGACTCTAGTGATAATGCTTCTATCTTCTCCACCACCGACTGGTCAGATGACTTTACCATGCGAATCACTTATCAGTTCTAGTGTGATCTTGCATTAAAGGCAGTAAAAAAAGGCGCTCAATAGAGCGCCTTTTTTATATCTGTGGTTTGCCGAACGATAAATTATAGTGGCCTTGAACCTGATCAGAAAAAAGAGCCAAACTAATCAAAGCGCTTGGCTTGAATGTAAGAAAAGCCGAACTATTTTTAAACGTTAAGCAATAAAAAAGAGCTTGAAACCAAGTACTACAATTAATAATAAATGAGGGAAAGCAATAGTAGGGCGTAAGGCTTGGCTCAAATACTCTTTAATCAGGCCGACACTACTGGGTCGGTATTTCAGGTAGAGGCTATTAAATTGATAAGCTTTTACATCAGGTTTTTCAAGCTGATCTTCGTTCGCTAAGTAGGCTTCTAATTGCAACAGTCGAACGTCAATGCGCGATTGGAAAGTTTTCCAAATCGCATCCTGCAACCATAGAATGAGTAGAAGGCATAAAATAAAGGCAGAGAAATGGTCGGTAAAATAGGCTGTGGCTAAAATTGTGATGTTGGCTAACTTAATTAGTAATGAGTACTTTTCATAACTATCAAACTGGTTCTGCAACAAAGACCACTCTGCGGCAAGGTGAGGTTTTTTCATGGAATTATTCGACGCCTTAATAAGTTGATCCAGATAAAATTGAGGGATGCATTTTATTTTACATCAACTGCAGTGAATCCGAGAATAGAAATACTGGATGGAAAAGTATGACTTCTATTTTCAATAATGAGGTAAGTGCAGACAATAAATTAAGGTTAGGCTATAGGTTGAGAATCTATGAAAACCTCGAAAAATCGTCATGCCTTTAAAAGCTACTTTGTTAGATTGGACGATGAAGCATTGAGCCATGTGGGTCATATTGCCGAAGCTAAGGATAGCCCATCGAGGATGGCAGAAGGAATTAAGCCGTACGTGACGTGTGAGCAGTACTTTATCAATGACGTTAAAAAGGCATAAAAACTTCAGGCGATGGCTAATTTATCAATCACTCATACCTTGCGGATAAGGGGTAGAGCAAGCGTGTAGTTTAAGCGGACTGAACTTGCCGACGCCACCACAAAGCGGAGGTTTTCAAAAATGCGGTACCGAAGGGCCTTATTTACTGTACTGCAGTTATTTATCATCAATAAGCCCAAGATTAATTTTCGCTGAAGCATGGCCTTGCGCCGCGGCTTTTTTGTACCATTTGCGAGCTGTCACATAATCTTGAGTAACACCGCGACCTTTATGATACAGAAGCCCTAGATTATATTGAGCAACAAGATGATTTTGTTCCGCTGACTTTAAGTACCATTTGCGAGCCGTCACATAATCTTGAGTAACACCGCGGCCATACTCATACAAAATTCCAATATTACTTTGAGCAAAAGCATTATTTTTCTCAGCCGCCTTTAAGTACCATTTACGAGCGGCTACATAATCTTGAGTAACACCCTGACCATATTGATAGAAAACCCCGAGATAATATTGAGGAAGAGCTTGATTTTGTTCCGCCGCCTTTAAGTACCATTTGCGAGCCGTCACATAATCTTGAATAACACCGTGACCATTATGATACAAAACCCCAAGATTACTTTGAGCTGAAGCATCATTTTGCTCATCCGCTTTTAAGTACCACTCGCGAGCTGCGACATAATCTTGAGTAACACCACGACCATCATGATACAAAAGCCCAAGATTAGATTGAGCTGAAACATCATTTTGCTCAGCCGCCTTTAAATACCATTCGCGAGCTGCGGCATAATCTTGAGTAACACCGTGACCACCCTCATACAAAATCCCAAGATTGAATTGAGCTGAAGCAAAACCTTGTTTCGCCGCTTTTAAGTACCATTCGCGAGCGGTTATATAATCTTGAATAACACCGTGACCATTATGATACAAAACCCCAAGACTAATTTGAGCTGAAGCATTATTTTTCTCAGCCGCTTTTAAGTACCACTCGCGAGCTGCGACATAATCATGAGTAACACCGTCACCATTATCATACAAAAGCCCAAGATTAATTTGAGCAGCAGCTAAACCTTGTTCCGCCGCCTTTAAGTACCATTCGCGAGCGATTATATAATCTTGAGTAACACCGTGAGCATTGTTATACAAAAAACCAAGCTTAAATTGAGCTGAAGCATCATTTTTCTCAGCCGCTTTTAAGTACCACTCGCGAGCGGTTACATAATCTTGAGTAACACCGTGACCATCCTCATACAAAATACCAAGATTGAATTGAGCTGAAACAAAACCTTGTTCCGCCGCCTTTGCGTACCATTCGCGAGCGGCCACATAATCTTGAGTAACACCGTGGCCATCCTCATACAAATGCCCAAGATTGAATTGAGCAAGAGCATAATCTTGCTTCACCGCTTTTAAGTACCACTCGCGAGCAGTTATATAATCTTGATTAACACCGCGACCATTATGATATAAAACCCCAAGCTTAAATTGAGCAAGAGTATAATCTTGCGTCGCCGCTTTTAAGTACCACTCGCGGGCGGTTATATAATCTTGAGTAACACCGCGACCATTATTATACAAACCTGCAAGATTATATTGAGCAGCCGCAAAACCTTGTTCCGCCGCCTTTGTGTACCATTCGCGAGCTGTGGCGTAATCTTGAGTAACCCATAGACCATTGTGATACATAACCCCAAGAATATTTTGAACGAGAGCATTACCTTGCGCCGTCGGGTTTTTGTGTGATTCCCATGTTGCCGCATAATCTTGAGTAACACCGCCAGCCTTCTCATGCCGAGCCTCAAGGAGGTCTTGATCTGAAATGTTGCCTTGTCCCGTTAAAGCCATTGTTTTTAATGAAATATAATCCTGGTGATTCCCCGAGGCCTTGAGCGATACGGGCACTATAGCCAAGGTTAATGCAATCAAGAGTCCAATCTTTTTCATTAAGTCACTCCAGTTTTAAAGCGTCTAGTCACAACTCAATATTTTATCTTTAATCCCTAATAATATTACAATAAAAATATAACTATGAGTGAATTTCTGGACGCAGGCAGTCAGTTTTAAACTGAGTATTACAATTAATAATAAATGTGGGAAAGTAATGGTGGGCCGGAAATGCTGACCTAAATATTCATTCATAATACCGACATTCTTCGGCCATTTTGCAGGTACAGGCTATTAAATTGATAAACGTTTCTATCAGGGTTTCCAAGATCGCATCTTACAACCACAGGGTAAAGAGAAGACATAAAATAGAAAATGAAAGATGGTCGCTAAAATAGGCGGCGGTTAAAAGCCCAATGCTGAATAATTTAATCAGCAATGAATGCTCCTCATCGCTATCAAATTTATTCTGTAATAAAGGCAACTCTGCGGCAAGGCGAGATATTTCAATGGGATTATTCGACGCCTTAAGAAATTGATCCAGGCAAAGTTAAAGTATGTATTTTATCTTACATCAACTTTTGTGAACTCGGAGGAAGGGCCATAATGAAAATACTTGATAGATAAGCATGATCCTGCGTTTCAACAAAGAGGTACAGACAATGAAATAGGGATGGACTATAGTTCAGGTTCTATAAGAACCTCAGAGAATCACCATGCCTTTAAAAGCCACCTCAGTGAGGCTGGACGATGAAACCCTAAGCCGCGTTGGTCAAATGGCGGAAGCAATGGACAGGCCCCGTGCATGGTTGATGGCAGAAGCCATTAAGCAGTACGTAGCCCGTGAAGAATGGTTTATCCACGAAGTTGAAAAGGGCATAAAAGCAGCTGACGAAGGCCGCTTACTTGACCATTCAGATCTTAAAGCCCGATGGGGGGCTAAGCGTGCAGATCAAGTGGACTGAACTTGCTGACGCTGATTTGGAAAGTATCGAAGCGCATATAAGCGAAGCTAACAGCTCCCGGCTTGCAGTCGATGTGATGTTGAATATTGCCCAACTAATCTTACTTGAACACCCAAGAGCTGGACGCCAGGGGCGGGTGAAAAATACCAGAGAGCTGGTCGTGGATGGTTTGCCGTTTATCGTGATTTACAGAGAGCAACTTAGTGAAGGTCGCATTGAAATATTACGAGTGCTTCATGGTGCTCAGCAGTGGCCGAAAGCGAATTAAAGTAGCTTCTGGGGGCATTTAAAACGGGAGTGTCTGGTTGCGAAATCCCGTACTGTTTTCATTGCATGCCAATGTGGCATCGAGAGACCTGAACCTATTTTTTATGTGTGGAAATGAAAGGGATAGATTTGTTTTTGTTATATTCTTTTTCTTGTAGTGGTGATCTTTTTTAGTTCTCTTTTTACGGCGATAATTTGCTTTGAGAAATTTTGAGAATCTAAGAAATAGCTCGGATATGCTTTTTTAAGGGCGGCAATAGATTCGGAAGTCACTAGAACTACTTGCATATTTTTACCAGCTCGTACTTCCGCTTCTTTTTTTGAATAATCTTTATTTGCATCGTGGATATATTTTGATTCATAACTTTGAATATTTGCCATCATGCGGTCTAAATCTAGTGTGACAAGATGATATTTACCTTTCCTTTTGTCATCTGTTATATGCTTGGCAACAACTCTAAATCCAGAAAGCTTATTTAGAACATCTAGTTTTACCTCCGCTTCTAATAAGGTTTCATACGTCTCTTGATCGCTTAAGTGGTCGTAGCCAGGGATTCGCGGAGTACCTTCTATGATTGCGAAGGAGGAGCTTGCTAAAGCAAAAAACTCAAGCCATTCGTCAGGGCCTTCGCTAGACTTAAGTGAGTGGTCCAGAAAAGTTCCCATAGTTTCGACCGCAGTAGCCCAAGCGTGTTGAATTTGCGTCCTGATTTGAAGCTCAATAGAAAATCCATTCTTACATTTAAAAATCTGATGGATGCTTCGATAGCCCGAGGATTTAGGGCTGTTAATATAGTCTTTACCACCTCTTACAATTGAAAAGGCTTTCGTTCCTTTTTTATAACCTTGCTCTAGCTCTCGAACTTTTCGCATATTGCCAACAACTGCACGAATACCGCCGATATCTTGCATTCTTGCGAGATTCATTCCGGGGTTTCTTTGAATTTTTGACAGAATTGAAGGGGTTCTTTTTAGCCTCTGAGATACGAGAGCTTTGCCATCTATTTTCTTTAACCTTCCCCTTAATGATGTTTGAAAGCTGTTGAGAGGAGCTATATGGCAGGCCCGCCAGTTGTCTAAAATTCTTTTGACTTCATCATGTTTGTCAGAGTCGTCGCTTATCAGTGTGATTCCCGCTCTGTTTACTGCCCCTTTTGTGTATTTAAATTCAATTTTTGCCATTTTAAATTCTTATTATATAAAATATATGGACAGTATATTAGTTGTGAATATTACTAGTAATTAATAGGAATCAACAATCGCTTTATAATAGGGGATTAACCCTACAATAAAGACAAGTTGGTAGCTGGTTTATTTCTCATAAAGCCCCTCAAGCCTCCCCCTAACCTGCTCCAGCGAATACCCCGCCTTAGCGGCCGTCGCTAACAATTCATCTGCGCTCTGGTTTTTAGCCTGAGAAAGCATCCACAAAATCGTGCAACGAGTACCCGTACGACAGTGGGCAAATATAGGGCCTTCGTTAGCTGCAATTGTCGCCCCAAAATTTTCGACGTTTTCATCCGTTATTTCTGTGCCGACTACGGGCTGATAAATATATTGAATGCCGTGGGCTTTGGCTTCTGCTTCAATATCAGCGGCTAGCGGCTGGTCTTCACCTTCGCCATCGGGTCGGTTATTAAGAATCACTTTAAAGCCCTGGGCGGCAATGGCGGGGATATCTTCTTTAGTAATTTGGCTGGCGACGTGAAGCTGTGGCGTGAGTTGTTTGCTGTCCATTTTTTGTTCTCTTTATTGGGCGGAATTAAGGCTTTGTATTAATTAAACAGGCGCTAACTTAACTGTCTTTTAAGCGCAGGCTGTCGAGATTTTTCTGCAGAAGCTGCAGGTGTTCTTCAAGCTGTGGGCCTTTCTGCTGGGCAACGCCGATAGCGAGTACGTCGATAACCGCGAGGTGGGCGATGCGCGACGACAGGGGCGTATAGATTTGAATGTCTTCTTTCACATCAATGGTAATGGGAATGGTTGCGGCCTCGGCAACCGGTGACTGGCTGGGTGCCAGGGCGATGACTTTTGCGCCTCGTGTTTTGACCAGTGCAATGGAGTCGAGCAGGGCTTTGGTGCGTCCCGACTGGGAAAAGGCGACGACGACGTCATCGGGCGAGAGGGAGGTCGCCGACATGTTTTGCAGGTGGGGGTCGGAGTAGGCGGCAGTCGCTAGCTGTAAACGGAAGAAGCGATGTTGTGCGTCAAAGGCGACGGCGGCGGAGGCACCAAAGCCGTAGAACTCTACCCGCTTGGCGGCGCACAGTGCCTGCACGGCACGTTCGAGCATTTCAAGGTCGAGGTTGTCGCGTACCTTTAATAAGCTATCGACGGTGGAGTCGAAGACTTTAAAGGAGTACTCGGCAGTGGAGTCGCTATCGGTGACGGCAATTTGGCCGATGCTGGGGCTGGATGCCAGCTGCTGGGCGAGGGCGAGTTTAAAGTCTTGAAAGCCATCGCAGCCTACGGCGCGACAAAAACGCACCACGGTGGGTTCGCTCACTTCGGCCTGTTCGGCGAGGTCGACAATGCGCATGCGGATCACTTCATCGGGTTGGGCCAGCACAAACTGGCCAACCTTGCGTTCTGATTTACGCATGGCCTGGAGTTCATTGCTGATAGTTTGTGTGAGTGCTGCGGGCTTCACGGCCGGTCTCCGAATTATTTCTTTTTAAATTGTAAATTATTTACCGGTGAAAGTATTTTTATCAGTGCGTTATATAGCGTAGTAAAAGCAAAGAATACCCTTCACTCGAGACACGCTGTAAATACGTCCCTGTACGCTCGGCTTTGGCTTCCTGCGTCGCTCTACCGCCTGCATCCATGCGTCGTCGGTGTCGGCATCCCTCGGTAATTGCTCCTGCATTGCTCTACCGCCTGCATCCATGCAGTCGTGCTTCCTACGGTCACGAGCAAAGAATATTCTTCGCGGTTGTGGCAGTTAAATAGTTGATGCGTGAAGTGGCAAGTATCGGCAAGCGCGGGCACGTAATCTGCTAGAATCCTCCGCCCATGGATGTTACCTCAATAATCGATAGTCTTAATGCCGCCCAACGTGAGGCGGTGACCAGTGCCAACGCCCATCAGTTGGTGTTGGCCGGT
>MAAC01018085.1_pt1 | contig 18390 bp, 16 predicted proteins | sample 1115981 | NCBI WGS metagenome assembly MAAC01 (sample SAMN04961126, study PRJNA320927) | seawater metagenome | isolation source: sample BD02T64 sea water enriched with oil for 64 days | place: USA:Gulf of Mexico | collected 2013-07-27
ATCTCTTTAGTCATAATAGCAAATCCTATGGTTTTCGCCGCTTACAGCTTTCCGTAGTAACCTTCTTTGAGTGCGTCATAAAGATTGGCGGCAGTATGCATCTCACCATCATACAAAATTTCTTCATCACCTTGAGCTTCGACAACACTACCATCTTCAAGAGTGAACTTGTACGTAGTATTAGCAATGTCTGACTCTCTTACCAATACACCTTGGAATACTTCAGGGTTAAAGCGGAAGGTCGTACAACCTTTCAAGCCCTTACGATAAGCATACAAGTAAATATCTTTAAAAGATTCGTAATCAATATCTGTTGCCACGTTAATGGTTTTGGATATGGATGAATCAACCCACTTCTGCGCTGCGGCCTGTATGTCAACATGCTGCTCAGGTGTTACATCATCAGTGGTTGTAAAGTATTCGGGTAACGCAGTGCTTTGCTCTTCACTAAAAGGCATCGCCTTATTATTAACCAGCTCGCGATACGCTAGCAACTCAAAGGAATAAACATCGACCTTCTCTTTGCTCTTCTTTCCTTCACGTATCACATTACGAAAATAGTGATGAGCAAAACTAGGCTCAATACCATTACTCGCATTATTCGCCATCGATAAGGAAATAGTACCTGTAGGCGCGATAGACGAGTGATGGGTAAAACGTGCGCCATGCTCCGCAATTTGATCAACCAGTTCAGGTGCTTCTTTAGCGATACGTTGCATATAACGGCTATATTTGTGCAACGTACGACCCGGCACCTTATCGCCTTCTTTAATACCGTCTTCTGCCATTTCAGGGCGCTTTGCTAACATAGAGCGTGTCACTACAAACTCTTCCAGCATAATCGGTGCAGGGCCTTTTTCTTTCGCAAGAGACAAACCTGCTTTCCAACCACTAACGGCAAGTTCTTTGGCAACACGCTCAGTAAATTCTACTGATTCTTCACTGCCGTAACTCATGCGTAACATTGCAAGCGTTGAGCCCAAACCAAGAAACCCCATGCCGTGACGACGCTTACGGGTAATCTCTTCTCGCTGTTGCGGTAACGGCAAGCCGTTTTGCTCAACAACGTTGTCCAGCATACGAGTGAATACATCAACCACTTCGTTATACTGCTTCCAGTTAAAACGCGCCTTAGGCGTAAATGGGTTATCTACAAATTTAGTGAGATTAACAGAACCCAATAAACAACTACCATAAGGAGGCAGCGGCTGCTCACCACAAGGGTTGGTTGCTCTAATAGACTCACAGAACCAGTTGTTGTTCATCTCATTCACTTTGTCGATCAGGATAAAGCCTGGCTCAGCAAAGTCATAGGTAGAGGACATAATTGTGTCCCAGATACGGCGCGCTGGAACTGTTTTATAAATCTTACAGGCTACCTTACCATCGGGGTTAGAAATGTAACCATCTTCACTTGGCCACTCTCTCCACAACACCTTCTCAGGATCCATCAAATCAATTGTTCCATGCTCTTCACTATCTTTCTTAATAGGGAAAACCAATTTCCAAGGCGCGTCGTGCAAAACGGCTTGAATAAACTCTTCGCTGATCAATAATGACAGGTTAAATTGGCGCAACACGCCGTCTTCACGCTTCGCTTTAATAAACTCCAATACATCAGGGTGCTGAACATCAAATGTTGCCATTTGTGCGCCGCGACGGCCGCCGGCAGAAGATACCGTGAAACAAGTCTTATCAAAGATATCCATAAAAGATAGCGGGCCTGAGGTTTTTGCCCCAGCTCCCGATACATGAGCACCTTTAGGGCGTAACGAGGAAAACTCATACCCGATACCGCAACCGGCTTTTAACGTTAATCCTGCCTCGTAGTTCTTTTCTAAAATACCTGACATGCTGTCCTTAACCGTACCCGAAACCGTACAGTTAATTGTCGAGGTATCAGATTTATAGGCTGACGCCCCAGCATTGGATAAAATACGACCAGCAGGTATGGCGCCATTTTTTAGCGCCCAAGCAAATTTTTGCTCCCACTTTTTACGATCTTTTGGATTGCCTTCAACTTCAGCTAGCGCTTTTGCTACCCGAGCAAACGTAGCATCTATATCCGCATCGACTGCAGTCCCATCGCCTTTGCGTAAGCAATACTTTTGCTCCCAAATATCAAAAGACGTGGGCTGGAGTGGAATTTCTTCCTGTTCTGTTTCTACGGTGAGTTTTGCAGTTTTGGTGGTCATGTCGCGGTTAGAATCCTTTTGCTTTTTTTTATTGGGATAAGAGCATACAAAGGAAGGACTACTTATTTGATAAATGTATTAAAGATCACCACTTCCACAATGACGACTAACAGCAATCTTTAAAGCAACTTAACAAACAACTCAACTGAACCAAATACCCCATATATGGTTCAATCCCCCTGCTCGATACCTACATATTGTGGTTGAAGATAAAAAAATGTCAAAGTGAAAAACCAAAAAAAACGTGAGATATACGGCGTACACCAAGATACATTTCATATACCAAATGGTCACCCCAGAAATGACGTGGCCTAGATAAAAATCAACGGTTAATATTTATTTTTATTACTAAAAAATTAAAGAGATACTGCAAAAATAAAGAATAAAACTGTAAATTCTTTAGGTGAAAAAACACCCATTCTCATAACACATTTAAATGAAGAGCTAAAACCAAATAGCATTCTTTTGATAAATTTTTTCCTTTGCATCGAACCAACTATTATCCGCTCTATTTTGCTGCATATGGCGTTGAGAGATCGCTTCGATTGCTTTTTTTAACTCGCCACAACCTTTAAACACCTCAAGCTCACTTATATCTTTATCAAGTCTCTTTGCTGTTCGAATGGCATATTCTTTGTGTACGTCTTCGTGGTCAGACACCATTCTCACGTACTGATCCCAGGATTTTTGCAATACTTCAGGTGCCTCCCATTTATTTTCCCAATAAGGCAAATGGATAGCGACTCTGACGTCAACTGAGTGTTTCTTGATCTCACAGCGATATAGACCCACTCGGAATGTGTAGTGGTAACGCAAACTCCACTCAGTCAAACCAACAACAACTTTATGCTGCGCATAATCTTTTAGCGAAACTTTAGGTGAATGAGAAATAATCCCTTTCCAGATACTTTTTTTATCATGAGCATTAAATTGATAATACTTAGAAGAGAGAGAGACCTCTGTTTCGGCTCGTATTGAAGTACTGCAAACTAGGCTACTGAAAACAAGCACAGATAAAAATATTGCAAAAAAGCATTGAGAACTTGTTCGATAAATTTGGCAATAGATGTATTTAGATAGGAGAGAGTATAAAGAAGAAGTATCCATAATTTAAAAAGTTGGCGTCCCCAGGGGGACTCGAACCCCCGTTACTGCCGTGAAAGGGCAGTGTCCTAGGCCACTAGACGATGGGGACGCTATTCCCGCTACACCCTGCTGGGGGAACACCCCCCTTCCTGTCAACGATTGATTTGATTTTTTCTTATTTCTTTTTAAATAACAACAAGATAGAAGAGTTGTTTCGGACAAAATAGATAAAGTCACTTCACTTCCCTGGGTGCCAAAAATTAAAACCGAGCCCCCAACAGAGCAAATTCATCTCAAAATCAATCACATTTCCCTTCTCCCCTCCTAACACTCATTCAATTAGGGTCTACACTTAACAGTACAACGGTGTCTGATACCATGACTTTTGCCATTGGCGTCTCAAAAACACCTAGGATTAGGGCTCGAAAGGCCAGTTGAGGAATGTTGGATGTCCACAGAAATCGTCATTACACTAGCCGCTCTCGGTATAGGCGTTGTGTTAGGGTTAATATGGTACGGTCATAACAAGGAGAACGAGCGCGCAAGAAAAGCGTTACTCGTGGCAAGCCTTAGTGAGCGCGCCCACAGACTACAACGCTTACTTGATATGCTTCCGCCGGCCTATGTCGAAAAAGATGTTAAACTGCTACTCCTCATCCAGATACGATCTAGGTTGGAGAAACTCGTTGATCTTGCTCCAAGCAACGAGAAATTTAAAAAAAACTATGACGGTATATCTGCGCAAATAAGCGAAACCCAGTCATCCACCGCCAAACCACCATCCCCTCAATTTAAAACCCCAGAAGAAGCAAAAGAAACCAAAAAGCTGCTTCAAGATCTCACCAAGGTTATCGAATCTCTTGCAACAAACAAAAGCATACCGGTACCCACTGCCAAAAAGTACTTACTCAATATTCATAAGCAATATGCTGAAGCTAACATCAACTACAGCATTCAAGTTGCCGATCAGTCTCGTAGAGATAACAAGATAAAATTAGCTATCCATCAATATCAAAAAGCCATTGCGGAGCTATCAAAAAACAATCAACACAATGCCTATACTGACAAAATCGCCCAGATAAAGGGCATCCTCAACTCTCTCACCGGTACCGGTGAAGAGGAGCAGCAAGATACAAGCGGTGCTCTTTCTGCAGGAATGAAAGAACTTGCGGACGATGACGAGTCCTGGAAAAAGAAATACTTTTAACGCGCCAACACCAAACAACAAGCACCAGGTAAATTAAAGGCCATCTACATTAGCATATTTCTGCAAGAGCCCCATCAGCTCCTTTTGTAAAGAGACTAACTTATCGGGCGACACAGGGCTTTGGCACAACAACTGTAATGGAATATGCTTGGCTCGCTCTTTAAGCGCTACTCCGAGCTGGGTAAGCACAACTCTTACCTCTCGCTCATCCTTCCCTGAGCGCTGGCGAATAAGATAGCCATTCGCCTCCAACCGCTTTAATAATGGTGTCAGCGTTCCCGAATCAAGCAATAGCCGCTCACCAAGCTTTTTCATGGGTGCACCCTCGTATTGACCCGTCGGGCGCCCTGCCTGCTCTTCCCACATAACCAACATGACTAGATATTGAGGGTATGTTAGCCCAATAGGTTTCAGTAATGGACGGTACAGCGCAGTCATCTTTCGCGACAGCCCGTACAACGCAAAACACAATTGATTTTCAAGCAATAACGCATCATCAGCATTCATAACATTATTAATCCGCTACAGAGCAGGCACACACAAAACGGCTACTAGCCAACTAAACCAGAAGCTTCTCAATATCTTTCGCTATCTTTTCAGGTTTATCCGTTGGAGCGTAACGCTTCAATACCGCGCCGTTCTGATCAACCAAGAATTTAGTGAAATTCCATTTTATCTTCTCTGATCCTAGCAACCCTTTAGCTTCCGCTCTTAAGAACTTAAATAAGTCATGAGCATCATCACCATTTACCTTCACTTTTTCAAACATCTGAAAGGTGACTCCGTAATTCAACTGACAGAATTGTCCGATATCATCGCTTCCACCGGGCTCCTGACCTGCAAATTGATTACAAGGAAAACCCAATACCTCCAAGCCTCGCCCACTTTTCTCTTTGTATAACTTTTCCAAACCTTCATATTGTGGCGTTAACCCACATTTACTCGCAGTATTAACAATTAATAGCACCTTACCTTTAAAATTTGATAGCGCTACTGATTGGCCTTTTATATCTATTGCAGAAAAATCATAAACAGACGTTGTCATTACTAAGCTTCCTTATCGTTTCTAAAACTCGTGGTGATCAGATTTAACATAACTATATTGTGCAAAATCATATTGTGCACAATATAGTTATGTTAAGTCAAATAACTTTTTAAAGTTACTCACACTTTCTGTGGATAACTTTGTTGATAATTTGCGGACAAATGAACCTGGCGCAATAAAATAAACCCCCTCAGCCACTTGGTCACTTTTTAACCAAGGCAAACATGTTGAATTTCAGTAAGTTACTGGCCACTTTTGTCGCGGTGGAACATATCCAATAGAATAAGTGGTTTCACGGATAGTACCCACTAACGTTGGATAACTTTTCTGAACAAGGTACGATCAATTTTCTGTAACACCCCCTTCATATTACTAACATAGAAAAGTAACAATCACTGATATGTCATTTTGTTATATAGGAAATATACTTACCTTTATCGTGTTAATAACTTTGACAGTTTTCTTCCAGATCGCTGATAAAAGACCAAAACATCTAAATTCAGTAGCATTTAATCCACAGCCATGTCTAATAAAGTACCTAGCTGGCTTAACTTTGGCTCACTGCCTATTGTTATTTAAGATAAACTCGCGTAATAAAATTCACACTCACTAAAGCTAATCATCAGAAAAGATAATGTACAAAACGGAAGTATCATGAAACCAATCCAAAAGTCATCAAAACTACACAATGTATGTTATGACATCCGAGGCCCCGTTTTAGAACATGCCAAGCGCCTAGAAGATGAGGGGCAACATATCCTAAAATTAAACATTGGCAACCCTGCCCCATTTGGTTTTACAGCCCCGGATGAGGTTGTACAGGATGTTATTCACAATCTCCCCGATGCTTCCGGTTATTGTGATTCAAAAGGTTTATTTAGTGCCCGCAAAGCTGTTATGCATTACACGCAACAGAAAGGCATTAAGAACGTGGGAATTGAGGATATATTCCTCGGTAACGGCGTTAGTGAACTGATTGTTATGTCTATGCAGGCTTTGGTTAATGACGGCGACGAAGTGCTAATCCCTGCCCCAGATTACCCACTTTGGACTGCTGCCGTGAGCTTGGCTGGTGGCAAGCCTGTACACTACCTATGTGACGAGCACGCTGAGTGGTACCCTGACATTGATGACATTCGCAGTAAAATCACTGAGAAGACACGCGCTCTCGTCATCATCAATCCCAACAACCCAACGGGCGCCCTTTACCCCAAGGAAATACTGGAAGCATTATTAGAGGTTGCAAGGGAGCATGAACTTGTTGTGTTTTCAGATGAAATCTACGACAAAATAATTTATGACGACGCAGAACATATCGCAACAGCCTCTCTCGCAGACGATTTAGTATTTCTAACCTTTAATGGCTTGTCAAAAACCTATCGAGTTGCCGGATATCGATCTGGCTGGCTTATCATTAGTGGCAATATCAGTGCAGCAAAACTCTATATCCAAGGGCTGGAGATGCTCGCATCCATGCGTTTATGCGCCAATGTCCCGTCTCAATATGCAATCCAAACAGCACTTGGCGGTTACCAGAGTATCAACGAACTAATCGCTCCTGCCGGACGTTTATACAAACAACGAGAACTCGCCTACACCGCATTAAATGATATTCATGGCGTAAGCTGCGTCAAACCCAAAGCCGCAATGTATATGTTTCCGCGATTAGATCCTACCATTTACAATATACAAGATGACCAACAACTTGTACTGGACTTCCTGCTAGAAGAAAAAGTGCTACTCGTACAAGGAACTGCATTTAATTGGCCACATTCAGATCATGTACGTATCGTTTTTCTTCCCGCCGTAGAAGAGCTATCCAGCGCCATTAATAAACTGGCTTTATTTTTAGAGCGCCTCCGAGGGTAACATGGCAGATCTTAACGTATTGGACTTTTACAAAGACACGGCCAAAATACTTCTGCAATTACACCGAAGCTTTCCTCGCAAAGCAGAAGTCTACGTTGAGGATCTCATTGGTGCAGATCATGTGGATGAGTTTGGTTTACACAGCAAACGCCACGAAAGTTGCTTTGGGGCAATGCTCTGGTTATCCGATGAAGGCTACCTGCGATTTCAAAGCACCATTCGCCAGGAAGCCATTGATCAAGCGGTACTAACCGCCAAAGCCATCGTATTGCTTGGTACGATTAATATCGAGTTACGCAACAATAACGTACTTAATAATGAACTAAGCAGCGAGGCCAAAGACACCGCACTAAACGACGCCCCTCCGTTTGAAACAAACGAACACTTCACGATGGTTGAGCATGTCCGTGCTGCCCTTAAGTCAGAATCATCCGATCAAATCACTATTGTGATGAGAGCGTTTTTTAGCTGATTTTTTGCAACTATTCAGCGGATCTCCAAGGCCGCCCTGAATTGGAGATCCGCTGAATAGTTACGTTTTTTTAAACACCACCGTCTTCAACCCCTTGTTTTTATCTACTTCAGGAAAACTATCGGGAACAGGTATCACCCTCTGCTCCTCAAACCCTCCAACACGATCAAATAACTCTCGTAGAAAATCAAAATCCAATTCAGGAGAATTCAAACAAGCCATAACAAGTCCATCTGTCGCAAGTAATTCTGGTAATTTATTCACAATTTTAATGTAGTCTTTTCTTGCATCAAAGCTGCCTCGCTGAAAACTTGGCGGGTCCACAACAATGCAATCATAAGGGCCATATTTACGTATTTTACCCCACGATTTGAAAATATCATGCGCGAAGAAAAACACCGACCTTGTGTCTAGGTCATTAATCTCATGGTTTGTTTTTCCCGTCGAAAGCGCTCCCTTTGCCATATCCATATTAACAATCGATGTTGCCCCTGCACTTGCTGCAACAACAGAAAAAGCACAGGTATAAGAAAACAAATTCAGAATTTTTTTCCCTGGCGCTTGCTCTTTTAACCACTGACGACAGTTTTTCATATCCAAGAAAAAACCAACATTTTGGTTCTTTCCAATCGTTAACCGAAAGTCCAAGCCGCCCTCATGAGCATTTAATGTATCCGGTACTGCTCCTTTTAGAATCTCACAGGGTGAGCCCTGTAAATAACGGTGTTGGAGAATGATATTTTCAATTTTTTCGGCCGCATTCAATGCAACAAGTTTTTGTTTAAAACTATCCAACCACACCTCTTTAGGTGCTTTAAAAAAGGACACTAATAATAAAGGAGAAAACCAATCAATCGTAACAAATTCCAGCTGATCAAAACAATGTCCCCGACCATGAAATAGCCGTCGAGCATCATCGTTTACATACCCATTTTCATCTTGATGGCCGTTAACGCCACTTGTTATTCTATCTAAGATATTTTGCATTTATTCTACCCGATACAACACTGTACTTTCAAAACCGGTAACAACGGGAATCAATCCCTTCATCATTTTATTGATGTCGTTATCATAACTATCCACCAATAAGGGGCGACCTTCTAACTCTTCAATCTTAGAGGGTGTAGATACCACAAGGATATTTTCTCTACCCACTTCACGAAGCACCTCTGGGCCAATCTGATGATTGCCCCGTCCAATAATGTGCCCCTGCCCCCCTATCAACGTTATAATTAATTTACACTCATGATCTTTAACAAGCGCTAACAAATCGGTTTCATTCACATCGCTGGCAACAAGTTCTTGCCCTTTAACAACATCAACGCCAAGTAATGTATTCTCTAACGCCATCTGCTCAACAATCGCTCCTGTCGTTGACCCTGGGCCAAAGATGTACAAACAATCGTCATCCATTTGTCCAATAATTTCCTCAGCGATATCCTGTAACACCAATGCTTCCACAGGTCGACCTCCACACTTTACATGCTGGAGATAACGCCCCTCACTTGGCACCAGTAGCTCGCCATAATATTTTGCCTTAACAACACCTGCTCGAAATGCATCTTCGTCAATATCCCGAACTTCCCCCGATGAAATGGACACCATTTCACCGCAAACCAACATCCTAACAATATTAGCGGCACCTTCGGCATTAACGGCATACACCCCAGAATGAATCTTCACACCCGCAGGTATCCCTAAAACAGGGACGGTGCTGCCAATTGCATGACAAATATCACGAGCAGTACCATCTCCTCCCGCAAATAAAATAAGATCAACCGCTTCGCTCTGGAGTGTTCGTGCTGCAGCCTCTGTATCTGCAGCACTTGTTTCAGCAGCGTCACACCCTCTTGCTCCCTCCTTACCAATAATCGTTGGATTTAACCCAGCTTCACGACAAACATCCTCCCCCATACTCCCAGGGAAACAAATAAATTCAAGGCAATCAAAAAAATCACGCATGTGCTCAAGAGCGTGCAATGTTCTTAACGGCGCCCTTTTAATGGCCCCTCGTTTTACTGCTTCGTCAACAATCGCTTGGCCATCACTACCCTTGAGCCCAACGGCACCACCAATTCCAGCCAACGGGTTTACGATCAACCCGATTCGAAGATGTTTTCTCATATATTGGCACCTTATAACCATACCATTCTCTCCCAGCCATCCTTATTAGGCCGAGAAATGCTCAACGTCAAGCCGACACGAGGGTCTTGTTGCAAAAAATATCAAAGCGACACTTTTCATTACATTACGATCCATCAATTACATGGATACATTGGTTTCACTCGTTATACTGAAAGAACGTCTATAAAAACCAGGGCGTATTGTCATCTAATAGCAACACAAGAGCAATAAAGTGCGTAAGTCGTTTACCAAGCCCTCTCATGGGCTGGCATTAGAATAAGGCAGAATCATGATAAAAACCGTTGTAAATATGAATACATTAAACCCAACCTTAAACCAAGCGGCAAAAAATCAATTTAATGGTGGCGCTATTATTGATGAACTTGGGAATGAAACGCCCATCACTGAGACTATGATTCAACACGCCTGCAGCGTACTCTCAGATTCGTGGAAGTTCCCTTCAGTGAAACAACAAGGCTACGATCATATTGCCCAAGCACTATAATCAGCCATTATAATCAGCCACTGTAACCCTTCATAAAAGCTACACGCAAAAGCCCAGCGCCTGTAATCGTTTAAACTCCTGTTTTGACACGTTGCTTACCAGCCACTCTTTGTTTCTCACCGAAATAGTTGAGAACTCTCGGCGTAATCGGTAGTGTTTGCGCAGTTGATCAAACGCAGCGGTTCGTTGCTCCCTTGACTTCTTTAACGTACTTCTAAGCCCAATATCATCTACCATAATCGAATAAACCGCTCCCACCATTGAGAGTGCATCCACCTTACCTTCTTTTTCCAGCACTACTGGATCTATCGTTACATCTAACGCATGATCAATGACATCAGTTAATGTGATAGAAGCCTTTTCTCCTAAATATCGACAGAATGCTTGATACACCATCTCCGTCCCTTTTACTTTGCCATCATAGCTATAACCAGCAATGTGCGGTGTAGCTATATCCACAACACTCGCCAACTCTCGGTCAAGCATGGGTTCATTTTCCCACACATCCAATACAACCGATAAATCACTCCGGTCGGCAAGCACATTACGCAAGGCCCGGTTATCGATAACACTTCCTCTGGAGGTATTAATAAGCACCGCGTTCTGCTTAAGGTTTTGTAACCGCTCATAGTTCATCAAATAATGCGTTGGATGAGTACCTTCTTTCACCATAGGCACATGCAGCGACAGCACATCAGACTGCAAGGCCTCCTCCATTGAAACTAATCCATCAATATCATTCGGGTTCAGCAATGGGTCACAAGCAACAACTTTTACCCCCCATATTTCAAGTGCTGCTTTTAATCGCCTTCCTACATTCCCTAACCCAACAATACCTACTTGCACCGCGTTAATATCAATGCCGCGTGATACTTCTAATTCTAACAAACTCGTCAGCACATAATTTACCACTGCACTGGCATTACACCCTGGGGCAGATGCATAAACAATCCCCTGCTCTGCGAGGTAATGTTGATCAACATGATCCACACCTATTGTTGCGGTACCAACAAAGCCAACCTTGGTGCCTTCGAGCAAACGTTGATTAACTTTAGTAATTGAACGAACAAAGAGCGCATCGGCATCAAGTAAATCATCTCGTGTAATTAAACGCCCTGCTTTATGAACGACGGTACCGAAACCGTTAAAAAAAGCATCGGATAAGGGCATATTTTCATCAACTACAATTTTCATACTGCACAAGGCACCCATTTAGTGAGGTTAAGAGTAGTGAGGTTTACTATATTACTTCATACAATGTAATAGCTGTTTCACGACCCGGTTGATCTGTCCTAAATAGGTAACGCCAAATAGGTTAAAATGGTTCAACCAATGGTAAAGGTCATATAGTGGGCGTCGCAATTCTACCCCCTCTACCGAAGAAATGTTACCGTAATACGCCTCGTAAACACCGTGACCTAAGGCTCCAAACATTTGGCTCATGGCAATATCTGTTTCCGGGTCTCCATAATATAAAGCGGGGTCATAGATAACCGGCACTCCGTGACTATCGGTGGATACATTACCGGACCAAAGATCACCATGCAACATAGACGCTGTAGGTTGATGTGACACAAAGAATTCAGGTGCCCGTTGAATAATATCCTGTATCTGAGATGCTAATTCCTGATGAATACCGCTTTCCATCGCAACACCCAACTGGTATGAAAGGCGCTTTTCACAAAAAAATTGCCACCAATTACTAGACCAGCCATTAGGTTGTATTGAGCGACCAATATAGTTATCTTCCGTTAAACCATACTCGGTATTCACTATATTGTGCATCTCCGCTAGCGCCTCACCAAGCATGCTCTCACTACTACGACGTACCGGTGTTAACGGAATAAACTCCATCACCAACAACGCACACTCATCTTCAAGTAACCCAGTAATCAGTGGCTCTGGCACATGAAACTTCCGCGCCTTCCTTAGTTCAATCAACGCCTCATATTCTCGCTGATACATAGAGCTAAACCCTTTTCTCCCTATTTTGACAAACAAAGAGGGTTGACCTTCCGCATACAACTCCCAAGTTTCATTAATACAGCCAGCCCCAGAACGTCGTATACGAGCAGATCGATAGCTCTCTCCCAAATTATCAGCGACGTAATCTGTAATATGGCTCTCTAACTCTTTATTCATATTCCCACACCAAAATTCATACCTCTTAAGGAAAACACAGCATTGATAAGGTTATTGAGTGCATTCCTTTTCTACAATCATAGGAAATACTCTTGCATTTGCTTTGTTTTTTACTAAAACAAACCAAGAAGCCAGTAATTTGACGTTAATAACATGCTAAATTGTATAACTCGCACACAGTTTTCAAAAAGCCTTTCAAAATCTGCCGTTTATTCATATATTTTAATAGATAATCGGTTATGCTTCTTAATCCTGTAGCAAGCCACAGCAGCGTTTAAAAAAAGCATTGCTAAAAATTTGCTTAACAGCTAACTCATTGACTATTCTAGACTATTAATCAATGCCAAATAATATTAAGCAGTAACGGATCGTTATTACCCGTGAGCCGCATTTCAACACATCGAATAAAGACAATAAGAACAATCTTTCTGAGCGCACTCGTCACGCTATTCTTAGTGGCCTGCTCTCATTCAGAGCCTCGTTCGGAATATAGCATTCCTCGCCATGCCACCGGGAAAACTCTCGGGGATCTTAAGCGCGTGGATATAACCCTTCGTGCACAATCATTAGAAAGTGTATCCGTAGGTAAAGTAATCAGCACATATACTCAGGCGCTCTCATTATTTTCAAAACCAGAAGAGAGACATGCCATTTTAAAACGTATGGCAGACCTGACAATGGTTGGCACAGAAGAGAAATTACTCGCTGAAACCAGTTCAGAAGATGCTGAAGAACAGTCTTCAACCCAGCAATCTGGCCAAGATATAACGCCACAATCTCCCCAAGTAGCCATCGACATATCAGAGCAGGCCTCCCCGACACCCAATGCCGTTGATGAAAACCTCACCTATATCACTGCCATTAAGATATATGAACAAATTATTGCCAAAGCAGAGCCCGGCACAGACCTCTCAGAAATCCACTACCTATTAGCCAAAGCCTACGACCTAAATGCAATGCCGGAAAAATCATTGGCTACGTTAGACACATTGGTAATGGAATACCCCAAAAGCCGATACATCTACGAAGCCCAGTTTCGTCGCGGCGAGCAATTATTTTTGTTAACGGATTACGAAGGAGCTTCCGATGCTTATCAGACCATCATTACCGCTGGATTAGGCACGGCATTTTATGAGCAATCCCTCTATAAACACGGCTGGGCACAATATAAATTAAGTGACTATGATTTTGCAATTCACGATTTTGTCGCATTAATGGACATTTATCAGCCAACACCGAAGCCGAAAGCTGAGCCAGAAAAAGTATCTGATGGTACTGCGTCTGAAACTGCACCTACAACAGATAATATTGTCGCAACTTACGTGTCAAAAGATGACACTGAAGAACCTCCTGTTAAAGAGCTAACTAAAACACAGCAAAAGGTAATGACGGATGCGCTGCGTGTAACCGCTTTGGCATTTTCTAACCTTGAAGGCTCCGAAAGCGTTAAAGCATATTTTGAAGAACGCGGGATTCGTATTTATGAGGTTGACATATATAACACCCTAGCCTCCTTATATTTGTTTCAAGAGCGCTTTCGTGACGCAGCGGATACCTACGAAGCGTTCTCCACAGTGCACCCGCTACACCCCAAAGCCCCCTCAATGGCATCCAAGGTTATCGAGACCTTTCTTAAAGGAGGCTTTCCAAGCTTAGTACTTCCCTATAAAGAACGTTTTGTCAAAAACTACGGTCTCTACAGCCGCTACTGGAAACAAGCAACACCAGAAGCACGCTCTCAATACGAAACCGACTTACAACAACACTTAGTCGAACTTGCGCATCACTATCATGCCGTCGCTCAAGGCGATAAAAAAACCAAAAGCTATATGGCCGCCGCCCGCTGGTATCGAGAATACCTAGCAACATTCCCACATAACAAAACTGCGCCAGAAATGAACAAGTTATTGGCAGAAACATTATTTGCAGCCAAAGAGTTCCAATCTGCTGTCGAAGAATTTGAGCGAACAGCTTATGAATACCCAAGCAACGAGAACTCGTCTAAGGCTGGTTATTTTGCTCTTCTCTCCTACCAAGAGCTCATTAAAACGCTAAAAGATAGCGACCCAACGAAGCGTGGCTGGATTGCTAAAAAGACCTCTAGCTCATTACAATTTGCTAAAACATTCCCAGCTCATAAACAAACCCCGACTATTCTTGATGGTGTTATAGAAGACCAATTAGCTATTAATGATATCAACGGTGCAATTATAACCAGCGAGTTACTTATTAAGCTCATCCCCCCGGCACCTCAAAAGCTATGGCAAAAAGCCTGGCTAACCGTTGCCAACGCAAAGTTTGACCTTGAGCTATATCCTGAAGCTGAAGATGCCTTAACAAAAGTACTTGGTTTTACTGGGCTATCTCGTAAACAAAAAGCTAACCTTCATGATCGGCGCGCCACAGCAGTCTACAAACAAGCTGAAGCGCTTGATAAAGCAGGTAAACTTCGAGAAGCTGCCGCTGGCTACCTTCGTGTAGCGCTTATTGAACCAACAGCAAAGGTTAGAGCAACCGCCGAATACGACGCAGCAAATATTTTGTTAAAACTTGAAGACTGGGACAAAGCTATCGAAGTACTTGAGCACTTCCGAAAGAGCTATCCAAGACATAAATTGATAAGCACCCTGCCCGCCAAACTCAGTCTTGCCTATGAGAAAGCTGGCAACTGGGCCAAAGCAGCCAAAGAGCTCGAAGCTATTGCTGCTAAGAATATAGAAAGCAATCCAGATATTGCAAGAGAAGCTCTCTGGCAAGCAGCCAAATTGGTCGATACCGGCGGCGACACGTCAGAATCCATTCGGCTCTATAAGAAATATGTATGGGCTTTTGAAAAACCATTGCCTCTTCGTACGGAAGGTCAGTTTCGACTTGCAGAGCTTTATGGGAATACCGGAGACGATTACAAACGCAGTTTTTGGCTCAACAAACTCGTTCAAAGTTACAAAAAAGGTGGCTCAGAAAATACCGACAGAACACAGTACCTTGCAGCGTTTGCATCCAACGAGCTTGCTCGTCCCTTATTTAATACTTTTAATCGCATGAAACTGAAGCAACCACTAAAGCGCTCTCTAAAGAAGAAAAAAGCGGCAATGAAAGTTGCTACCAAAGCATACGGTCGCGTGGCTGGCATTGGAATTCTTGAGTTCACCACCGCTGCTAATTTTCAAATCGGGGAAATTTATCGATTGTTTGCTCAATCTATTTTAGAGAGCGAACGCCCGCGTGGTTTGGATGATGAAACGCTAGAAGAATACGAATTACTACTTGAAGACCAAGCACTCCCAATTGAAGACAAAGCCATAGAGATATTTAAAGCTAATGCCGACAGAACAAAAGACGGCATTTGGGATGAATGGGTACAAAAGAGCTACAAATCTTTGTCAAAACTTCAACCGGGGCGTTTTGCTAAACATGAAATAAGAGAGGAGTCTGTTGATGCGATTTACTAACCCCCTCCTCTTAAGCTGTTTGTTTGCCAGCATACTCCTTACTGGCTGTGCAACAACGTCACCTGATAGGGAGGCTATGCCCGACTGGGTTGGCGATCGCGTCAAAAGTGACGCCCCTATGTCAGACACGGAATCTGAGGATTCGGACAGCCCTGCTGATGCTAGCTCTCTATTCGGCTTTTTATCAACAAAATACATCGATAAGAACAAAAAAGATGATCAACCTATTTTGGCAATTGACCCCAACAAGATAGAAGAAGAAAGCGCCCCTACTCAGACTGCAGAAGTGCCAGCACCTGAAACATTAGCTCCTGAAAATGCTAAGACACCGGAGCAACCGCCATCAATAAAAGACAAGCCGCCGGAATCTTCAGAACAAAAAAACGCCTCACTAACAGCTCAATCAGCCGCACCCAAAACACCACCAAGTGTAATCAACGAGCCTCCACCAATACCTAAACCAAAGGCCTTACGAGCCAAAAACCCGGAGCATGAAGCGCAAGCAAAGGCTGCTCGTTCTGAATACCACGTTGCACTGGCGGAAATGAAATCAGGCAACCTAGAGGGTGCATTATCAATTCTCAGAACACTGTCCACACAATACCCCTTACTTTCTGGACCCGTGGTTAACCAGGGCATCATTTTACGTAAACAAGGCAAGCTCAAAGAAGCGAAAAAAGTGCTGCAAGATGCACTTTTCAAGAAATACCAAAACCCCTACCTCCTCAGTGAGTTAGGTGCAATTAATCGTGATCTTGGCAAATTCAAACAAGCAAAACAGGCTTACCTTTCTGCTATCCGTATCGAGGGGGCTTATGCAAATGCCCACTATAATCTAGGGGTGCTTGCAGACCTCTATTTACATGACCCTGAGTTAGCGCTAAAAGAGTTCAAAGCCTATCAAGCACTACAAGAAAAGCCCAATAAGAAAGTAAAAGGCTGGATTAAAGAACTGGCTCGTCGCGTTAAACGTATGAAAAAAAGCACATCATGAAACTATATAACCACATATATCGCAACAGTACATATCGCAGCCTAATTTTTGTGATGGTACTGAGCATTCCCTTTATCCCAAGCAACGTTTTTGCACTGGATGAAGGAACGACTATTATTGGAACAAAAGAAGCCCCCAACGTACTTAACGTAGTACCTTGGCAAGATGACGAATTCACCGGAGACCCTTGGAAGATCCAACCCGAACCTACTCGCTCAGTGTTGGAGAACAGCCAAAAGTCTTTGGACAAGGATGTGTTGCGCAGAGAGATTGAATATTTTAATCTGCTTCGTAACACGGGCCCAACAGGCCCATAATTTTCAAGTTATAGAATAATAAACACCGTTATAACATGACGTTTTTTGGCCAAATGTTCGACCAGTGCCAAACCAATGTTAGGTTTTACGCTACTATTTTAATCATTAATGTAAGAGCAGGTTTAACCTGCCGTATAAATTACGAAAACTCAGGAGAAAGTAATGCCAGCAGCGACTGAAACGGCCATCACCGCCGGTGAAAGCAGTACAAGTTTTGTGACCACAGTAGTTAGCTTTTTTGCCGAAGGTGGTCCCTTTATGTACATCATTTTCTTCGTGTTTTTGGTAGGCATAGCGATCTCCTTAGAACGTTTTATCTACCTCAATCTCGTACAAACCCGTAACCAAGCCGTTTGGAAGAAGCTATTCCCCCTTCTATCTCAAGGGAAGTTTAAGGCAGCGATGGAAGAAGCCAAAAAGTCCTCTAGCGCCATCGGAAAGATTCTTAGCTACGGTTTATCTCGAAGTGCCTATGCAACACGTACAGACGAAATAGAAATGGCGATGGAAGAAGGTCTTCTTGAAACTATTCCTGGCCTAGAGCGACGAACACACTACATTGCTACATTTGCCAATATCGCAACATTACTTGGGCTACTGGGAACCATCATGGGCCTGATCAATGCATTTACCGCGGTGGCCAGTGCTGACCCAGCCCAAAAAGCCGATTTACTATCTGCCAGTATCTCTGTAGCGATGAACACAACAGCATTTGGCCTAATGGCTGCAATCCCACTTTTACTCACCTTTGCTTACCTGCAATCAAAAACCAATCAGTTGGTTGATAGCATGGAAATGGCATCGGTGAAATTCCTCAACGTATTCCGCCAAGTTCAACAAGCAAAAGCACAACAAAACAAAAGCGCTTCTTAAACTCCCCAGGCTGAACACGTAAGTAGGAACCATTATGAGAGGACATTCGCGACGTAGTCGTGGAGAGGACGCAGAAATCAATATCACCGCCTTTATGAATTTAATGGTG
>MAAC01018590.1_pt1 | contig 18388 bp, 17 predicted proteins | sample 1115981 | NCBI WGS metagenome assembly MAAC01 (sample SAMN04961126, study PRJNA320927) | seawater metagenome | isolation source: sample BD02T64 sea water enriched with oil for 64 days | place: USA:Gulf of Mexico | collected 2013-07-27
ATTATTTGTTAATAGCCTTAAATATTACCTTAGGTTTATTTCTCCTTTCGGATGTTTTGGTGAATTGGAGTATGAATTCTTTTACGCTGATATTTCAAAACAGTATGCCACTTTTACTGTTTCCTGTTTTTATTTTTTACGCTTTACAATTTACGCATTCAAATAAAAAATTACCAGTTATTTGGTATGGATTGTTTATCCCCTTGTTTCTTCTTTTAATATTAAGCATTACCGATCATTTTATTTTAAATACTTATAGTTCTAGTGAGATCTTATTAGAATTCAATAACCCACATTGGGTGTATCACGTACTATTTAAAGGCTCACAAATCCTATTTATGGTCATTTTGTTCCGACTCTTGCGCCAGTTGAAATTTTTTAATTATCGTATAAAACAAGGGTTATCAAGTACCGAAGAAATTGAGTTAAAGTGGTTGGCTAGTTTTACACGTATTTATTTGTACGCCATGTTTCTTGCATTTATTTTATTCCTAAGTCAGAACCTAGGTTGGATCCCCTTTAGCGTGAAGGATGTTTATTTTATAATTTATGCCGTTTTGATTATCGGTATACTCCTAATGACTTATCAAGGTATACAGCATTATACCCTTGATCAGGTAATGGATTCGAATGGTTTATTGGAAATGGATATTCGAATAGCGGTACAGGATTCAGTTAAAATCCAAAATATGCTGACGGAAGAAGAACGAGATTTTGAGCTGTTTATGTTACGGATAATTGAAAAGCAGCAATTGTATTTGAATCCTACCTTAAGTTTAAGGGATTTAGCCCTGAGCCTAAATAAGAGCCCCCATTTTGTATCTAGAATAATTAATGCGCAATCCAATCGCTCGTTTTACGATTTGATTAATCATTACCGAGTGGTGTATTTGAAAAAACTACTGAATAACTCGGCCAATAAAAACTTTACCATTTTGGCTTTAGGGTTGGATAGCGGCTTTAATTCTAAGGCTTCGTTAAATCGGATTTTTAAAAAACACACCAACCTAACTCCTAAGCAATATTTGGATCAAATAAAAGGTGTGTAAATTTTGATTTTGTAGGTCTCAATCTATAAATTAAGGCGCTTAAGGTTCTTTAAACACTCAGATTTGCATTTTTTAATTGCAAATCAAATTTCTATGAAGAAAATAATCATTGGATTATTAATCACCGTTTTTAATACCCAAACTCAAGCGCAAAGTCAAGTCATAAAAGACACTCGCGTTTTTGTTTCCGTAGGGTTTGTGGCCCCACAACTCCGATCTGGTATGGAGTTACTTCGGTCTCAAGATTTACGAAATCAAGGACTAAGTTATTTTCAAAATCCAGATGGTACTCGTAGAGAGGTTGGCCATTATCCGTCCAACACCGGTTTTACCATGACTATGGGTTTTCAAAAACGAATGAAAGTGGTGAAAGGTTTGTGGCTAGGTGCTATTGTAAGTAATGGGCAAACAGGAAGTACTCCTTCGAAAGGTGGGTACGGTGAGGCTTTTTTTTTCAATTTTGTTAATTTGGGTTTATTGGTCAAATACTATCCAATAGAGCAATTAGACATGTATGTTCGTGCAGAAGTAGGCGTAGGTTCGGTATTGACTAAAAACCGATACATCAATGCTAAAAATGAACAAGACTTTTTTCACCAATTTGGTATTGGAAACGAAGTTGGGGTAGGTGCAGGTTACGAGTTCAAACCCTTTAAAGAGAAAGCCATGGCGTTTTACTTTGAAGGGAATTATCAAATGTTTCATACTCGGGTAGAGGTCTCCGATATAGGAGATGATATTTGGGGATTTGGTGCTTTGCAATTGAATGTAGGAATCCAATTCTAAGTGCTTTTGGTTAATTATTGCTAAAAGCCTTTTCAGGTCCACCGAAAAGGCTTTTTTTCGTTGCTATGCAAAGAAATAGATGGTATTACTTCCTTTTTATCATAACCATAATTGGATTGGGTTTAGGGTCACGAACGGCCAGTGTTCCAGCATTTATTTATCCCTATTTGGGGGATTACCTATATGCCACAATGATGTACTTTATAGTCGCTTTTCTGTTCCCTTTTCAGAAGCCCCTAAAAGTGGCTATATTGAGTGTCAGCATCTGTTATGCTATAGAAGTCTTTCAACTCTATGACGCAGCTTGGATCAACGCCATACGCAAGTCTCGCTTAGGTGCATTAGTGCTAGGGTCGGGTTTTTTGTGGAGTGATATGGTAAGTTATACTTTGGGAGCAGGTACGGGATGGCTACTGGAATCCCATGTCTTTACACGGTGGATGAAACAGTAGGTGATTTCAATAGGCTTGTAACCAACCCAAAACACTAAAAAACACTCTAATTGATAAATGGAATACTGGAAGTCCCTATGTATATGAGATTGAATTGAAATTCTATTATTGCTGGTATCGAAATTAAGGCCTAGAATGGGATCTGAATTGATCCTGGGATTTCCAATGGGACAGTTAAGTTATCTATTTTCTACAAAAAACATTTCATAACCAAAATGAATTTAAAGAGGCTTCCCAGTACAAGATAGCAACTTCAAGGAGTGAAGTATAATAAATAGTCAGATTTTGAACAACCTCTTTATCTCCAAAGCTATGAAGATAAAGAGGTTGTTCCTATTTTCCTTTTAAAACATCAGGCTTGTTTAGGGGCCAATTTCACATCGTAACTACCTGTACCGAGTTGGTTTAGCATAGTGAAATGGCTTTTAACAGCATCAAAAAACGTTTTGTGTTGGTGATATGGAATCCCATATTCTAAGGCCGTTTTCTTTACGATTGGCGATAAATCACGGTAATGTACATGACTAATTTTGGGGAATAAATGATGTTCAATCTGATTGTTTAATCCGCCAATAAACCAAGAGAAAATACGTGCGCCATTGGCAAAATTTGCCGTGGTTTCCAATTGATGAATTGCCCAGTTATTCTCAACAGAACCGTTCTTATCTATTTCGTAAAAGTTAGTTTCACAAATCACATGAGCTGGTTGGAATATCAAGGCCAAACAAACTCCTGTTATAGCATGCATCATGATAAAACCAAGAACCATTTGCCACCAAGGCACTTCAGAAATATAAATAGGAATTAATAAGGTAAGAAAAATGTACCAAATTTTATGGAAAGCGATAATAGCCAACGCTTTATTTTTGGTTAAATTTTGTGTGCCTAAAAGCTCCTTATTCTCGTATCTAAAAACACGTTCAAAATCCTTACTGATAAACCAATAAATAGTCATAATGGCATAAAGAAATGGCGCATAAAAAACCTGGTACTTATACCCTTTTTTTCGTTCTTGTTTAGGGGAGAATCTCATAATAGGATTATCTATATCTTCATCATGATCTGCAATATTGGTAAAGGAATGGTGAAGTACATTGTGCTGGATTTTCCAATTCCCGTGATAGGCACCTAAAAAGTTAATTAGAAAGCCAAGGCTTTCATTCACCCATTTTGATTTAGAATAGGATCCATGGTTGGCATCGTGCATAATACATAGTCCAATACCTGACATACCTAATCCCATAATGGCCCATAACATGAAAGTACCTGCTGTCGAAGGAAAAACTTGGGCATACATTAATACGAGTGGTGTAAAATACAAGCAAATCATGAAAATCGTCTTGATTTTCATCTCTGTATTTGCCAGTTTTGAGATGTTTTTATCTTTGAAATGTTGGTTTACACGTTTTCTTAATACCGAGAAAAACTCGGGGTTGTCTTTGGTGTTGAATTTCACTACTGGTCTGCTCATCCTTAAATTTTAAGATGGCGCAATATACATGAGTAAAATGTAAAAAAGACTACGAATAAAATAAGTTATTAAGGATATTGTCATAAGGGATGAAATAGGGCTTTTTTTGACCTAATTTCGTCTCATTGCACGGTCTATATCCCTTTTACTATCTTGTTGTTTTAAAGATTCTCGTTTATCATATAGTTTTTTCCCTCGGGAAAGAGCAATGTTCATTTTCGCATACCCACTCTGAGAAATAAACAATCGAGTAGGAACAATCGTTAATCCTTGGTCTTTTAGTTTTTTTGTAAGTCGGCCTATCTCCGATTTGTTGAGTAATAGCTTTCGTACTCGGTTGGGTTCATGATTTACAAAACCTCCTTTGTCGTATTCGGTGATGTGCATGTTGATGACAAACAATTCCCCATCGGTAATGGTGCAGTATGCTTCCATTATACTGGCCTTTCCTTGACGGATAGATTTTATTTCCGTGCCCTGTAGAACCATGCCTGCGGTAAACTTCTCAATAAACTCGTATTCATGAGACGCTTTTTTATTCTTTATTATAATATCTGACATAATTATCTAGAAAGCTTTTTAATGAAAATATTTTTAGCCACCTCGTTCGAAACGGTTAATGGACTCGTAGATCCTATGATGATATCAATGGATCCATCAAAATCGTTGATGTCTTTTACCCCTACAGATTGTCCTAAGGTCAGACCGGATTTTACTAAATAATTTAAAAAATCAGAGGAGGTATCTTTTAATCCTACAATGAGTCCAAAGTGGTTTAACCCTAGATTAGCAATGGTTACATCTTTATGAAACTCTAATCTACCCGCACTATCTGGAATAGGGTCTCCATGGGGATCGAATTTAGGGAAACCTAGGAACTCATCTAGTTTATTGATTAGCTCTTCACTTTTTACATGTTCTAATTCTTCGGCAATTTCATGAACTTCTCCCCAACCAAAACCCAATTTTTTTACTAGGAATGTTTCCCAAATCCTATGTTTTCGGACCAAATTAAGGGCTACACTTAATCCTTCATCTGTAAAATGAACCCCTTGGTAAGGTTTGTAAATAATTAATTTTTTGGTAGATAACCTTTTCAGCATATCTGTAACCGTGGGAGCCTTGGTTTTGATCTTTATGGCTATTTCATTGGTAGAGGCCGTTCCCTTATTATTTTCAATAAGGGAAAAGATAGTTTTGAGGTAATTTTCTTCCGTAAATGATAGCATTGATCCAATTTTATGGGTACAAAAATATTCTATTTTATCCCCTTATCAGGCAGCCCTAAAAGTTTTTTTATTTCTAATGTAGGTTGTTTCTATTTCTGAATCTTTCTTCATTTATAAATCGTAAATTTGTGTACGATCTAAATTTGTACGCTATGAATGACATGAATAAATTATTAGTAACCCTAACAGCAGGATTCGCAGCAGGGGTAGTAGCAGGTGTTTTATTTGCTCCAGAGATGGGAGAAAAAACAAGAGAAAGCATAAAGAATAAGGCGGCCGATTTAGGAGACGAAATTGATAAACAATATCAAATTGAGATTGAAAAATTAAAATCAAAGGTTTCCAATTTAACCAATGAGTTACGAACTAAAGTGGCGGAATCAGGTGTACAAGAAACAGCCGAAGAGCTTAAGGCTAAAGTGGCCGAAACGGCTCAAGAACTAAGGGATAAAGTCAATTCAGCTCCGGCTTAATTTTTTTTATAAACGGACACTATGAGTTTTGCAAATATTTCAGATTCCATTCGGGAGTCTGCCAATAAACTAATTGAATTAGTCAATGCACATTTGGATTATTACCAATTTGTGGCATTCGATAAATTGGTGTTCTTACTTTCCAAATCTATTTCAAATGGAATTTTGGCTTTTACAGGTTTCATGGTGATTTTCTTTTCAAGTTTAGCATTGGCTCAGTTCATTGGAGAATTATCAAATCATAATTCTGTAGGTTTTTTGGCCGTAGCCATTTTATATGGTTTAGGGGGATGGGTCATCTGGTCTAATCGGGTGAAATGGATCGTAAACCCCATAATTGCGGCTTTAACCGAAGCTATTGAAGAAACCAGTAACGACCTCGGTTTGGAGGATGACAAAGAGGATGATATTTAAACGTTTCATTTTAAGAAGTAACGAGTGAAAAAGGTCAAACAGTTAACAGAGGTGAAAACACTTGACGATTTAAATCGTCTTAAATTGCAAAAGCGATATATGAAGGATTTGAAGAAAATTGAATTTGAATCGAGTATCCTTCATCTCAATAGGAATCTTTCTGCGGAGAAAATTGCAGAAACGATAACCATGGAAACGCAAAGAATTGCGAAACAAACCGTATTGAAATACCTACCTTCTTTTTTAGGAAGATTTTTTAAATAATCGAATTTTAAACATTCTCTATAGAGTGTTATATCCAACTTACAATTACTGTAGTGCTATTTTCTGAAACGTATATTGATGTCATTCTTCCACTAGGAGTACCTAACATGTATACCTACCATGTTCCGGATGACCTAAAAGATCAATTGGATATTGGTTTTAGAGTAGTGGTTCAATTTGGGAAGTCAAAATTGTATAGTGCCATTATATACCGAGTACATTCAAACCCGCCTAAGGCTTATATGGCCAAGGATATTCAAATGGTATTGGATGATAAACCGGTGGTAAATGAAAATCAGCTAAAACTTTGGGACTGGATTAGAGAGTATTACATGTGCCATCCGGGTGATGTCATGAGTGCGGCATTACCTAGTGGATTAAAATTAAGTAGTGAAACTCAAGTTTTATTAAATGTAGATGTCACTATTGATCCATCCATTTTAACCGATGATGAGTTTTTGGTATTTGAGGCTTTGGAAATTAACCAGGTACTCAGTTTAGATGAAATATCTAAAATTTTAAATAAAAAAGGGGTTTATCCAATTGTGAAAATGCTTCTTGAACGCCAAGTAATTGTGGTTTTAGAAGAAATAAAAACGAAGTTTAAACCTAAAAAGGAAAAGTATGTTAAGCTAAACTCCGTTTATCAAGAGGAGGTAAAAATGAAAGCTCTTTTTGATGAACTCCTAAATGCCCCAAAGCAATTTGCCATTTTGATGAAGTACATTGAATTGAGTCAAATGTTTAGCGGGGAGGAATCTGCAGTGAAGCAAAAGGTATTATTGGATGCGAGTGGCGCTTCTTCGGTACAACTTAAATCGTTAGAAAAGAAAGGGGTTTTCAGCATTCAAGAGGTGATAATTGGGCGTTTGGGTGATTTCTCTGATGAAAAAGGGAAAGACCTTGTTTTAAGTCCAAGTCAACAAACAGCTTTAGAAGAAGTTCAATCTAATTTTGAAACTAAAGATGTGGTTTTACTATATGGAGTAACTTCTTCCGGAAAGACAGAGGTATATGTCAAACAAATTGAAGATACCTTGGCAAAAGGTAAAAAGGTATTGTACTTATTGCCCGAAATTGCATTAACCACTCAAATCATTAATCGCTTACGAAAGTATTTTGGGGATCAGGTGGGGGTGTATCATTCTCGATTTAATCAGAATGAACGGGTTGAAATTTGGAATAGACAAATGAGCCCGAAGGGCTATGATATAATTTTAGGAGCACGATCGGCACTGTTTCTTCCGTTCGAAAATTTGGGGTTGATCATTATTGATGAAGAACATGATTCTAGTTTCAAACAATTTGAACCTTCTCCTAGGTATAATGCACGTGATTCTGCGGTAGTTTTATCCAAGATTTTTGGAGCCAAGGTGTTAATGGGATCAGCTACACCGGCTATTGAAACCATGAATAATGCACTGGCAGGTAAATATGGATTGGTGTCTATGACCGAACGATTTGGTGGGGTGAAAATGCCGAAAATTGTGATTGCTGATTTAGCAAAGGCGCATAAAAAGAAACAAATGCAGGGTCATTTTTCCTCTCAATTAATGGAGGAAATAAAAGGTGCATTAGATAGAAAAGAACAAATCATCCTATTTCAAAATAGAAGAGGTTTTTCTCCCTATATAGCATGTAAGACTTGTGGATGGAGCCCTTATTGTACCCGTTGCGATGTGGGATTAACATATCATAAATACTTGAACCGTTTAAAATGTCATTACTGTGGATTTGAACGACATATTGTAAAGAAGTGTGAGGCCTGTGGTTCACATGAGGTGGAATTAAGTGGATTCGGTACTGAGAAAATTGAGGAAGATATGTCTTTAATTTTTCCAGATGCCAAAGTAGGGCGTATGGATCTAGAAACCACACGTTCTAAAAATGCCTATCAAAATATTATTTCTGATTTTGAGGATAAGAAAATTGATATTCTGGTGGGTACTCAAATGGTAACCAAAGGTCTTGATTTTGAAAATGTAAGTTTGGTGGGTGTTTTGAATGCAGATCAATCGTTAAACTTTCAAGATTTTAGAGCCCATGAACGAAGCTATCAACTCATGTCGCAAGTAGCGGGAAGGGCAGGTAGAAGTTCAAAACAAGGTTTAGTAATTATTCAAACATATCAACCTGAGCATCCTATTATTCAGCAAGTAGTGGCGGGTGATTACGAAGGTATGTATCATCGAGAGTTGATTCAACGGGAAGAATTTGGTTATCCTCCCTATCAAAGATTAATTCGGGTGATTCTTAAACATGCCAACAAGGAAAAACTCACCGATTCGGCTCAGTTATTTGTAGATGCCCTTCAAAGCTCCTTTGGAAGTCGGGTTCTAGGTCCAGAGTTCCCGGGAGTTCCGCGTGTTCGTAATAGGTATATTAATCAAATATTTGTAAAGGTGGAAAATGCCGCCTCTATTAATAGGGTGAAGAATATGTTGGTGGACCATATGGTTGTCTTCAAACAGAATAAAGTCAATTCAGGAGTCCAAGTGATTATTGATGTGGATCCATATTAAGTTGAATTTTGCGTAATTCAAAATAGCCCTTTGCAAATCAAATACCCTAATGTGTAATTCAAATAACCTATAATGTAGTTCGTATATTTTTTGATTTCGTAAGCTGATTTAGCACGGTATGTTTGTTCTATCAAAAACAAAAAAACAATCAAATTATATAAATCAAACGTTATGAAAAATACATCCAAATTTTCGCTAGTGGCATTCATGTTAATGTCCGTTTTAAATATGAGTGCCGCTGTTACCTTTGCAGGTGAAATTAAAAAGGGAGACCTTAAAAGTGCCACCGAAATCGCATCCACCATGAATATTGAAGTTATTGATATCAATGGTTCTGTAGACTTTAAAGATGTGGTGACTGTGGAAGATCCTGCATTAAATTTCGATTTAAAATCGATGCCTGCAGGTAGATATACCATCCAGGTTAATAGCGGTAACGAAATAATTAATGCGACAGAAGTGAATACGCTAACTACCGATAAAAGTGTGATTACCGTGGAAGTATTGAATTGGGAAGGAGATAAAGTTTTTGGCTCAAATGTTGCCGGTGATAACTTTAATTTAGAAAATATGCCTAAAGGAGAATATGTAATTAATATCTACAAAGGCCAGGAATTAATTAATACAAATAAAATTGTACAACTTAAAGAGTTGATAGTAAAGTAGGATGGGAAGAGTGAAATACCTCTTTCCGCCTCGTCTATACTTAAAATATTTATAATTCTCGTAGCAGGGTAAAGAAAAGATGAAGTTTCACCGGGAGGTGGAACTTTTTCTGCTTTTAGGCTAAGCGTAATGCTTCCGATTTTAGTAAATTACCATCAATGGGAACAACACCTACTTTTTCGCAAACCATTCCCCCCGCTAAATTGGCCAGTTTCGTAGCGAAAATGGTATCCATGCCTGCTGCAATTGCTAACGAAGCAACGGAAATAACGGTGTCTCCCGCACCTGATACATCTGCAATATTCCGGATGTGTGCAGGAACAATTTCGTGAAGATGACCCTGGGTAACAAACATCCCATATTCAGAAAGTGTAACTAAAGCATCTTTACATCCTAATTGGGTTCTTAACAAATCAATTCCTGTTTGAAGACTATCCATGTCAGAAGGATCAACATGAATATTTAGGCCTTCTCTTAACTCCTTTAAATTGGGTTTGAATAAGGATACATTTTTATAGTCTAAAAAATTCCGTTTCTTCGGGTCTACAGTAGTCGGGATATTTAGGGTATTTGCTTTGACAACGACAGATTCTATTAATTTTGAAGATATTAATCCTTTATCATAATCCTCAAAAATGATGACATCAATTTTCATGGTATCTAGTAAATGATGAATTTTTTTAATCATTTCATTCACTACATTTTCGTTCAAATTGGAGGCATCCTCTTCATCAATACGAAGCATTTGTTGGTTATTACTAATCACACGGGTTTTAACAGTAGTGGGTCGGGAAGCATCCTTATGAACCCCTACCGTACTTAAATCATGCGCACTCATTAAAGAATGGAAGACAGTCGCATTATGATCCTGTCCTACTACACAACATAAAATAGGGTTGGCTCCCAATGCTTTTATGTTTAGAGCTACATTAGCAGCTCCCCCTAAACGATGGTCCTTCTCCGTTACTGAAACCACCGGTACCGGTGCTTCTGGTGAAATTCTATCTACGTTACCAAAAAGATAAGAGTCGATCATTACATCCCCAATAACCAAAGCGTTGAGCGAAGTAAATGATTCGAATACTTGATTGATTAATTGCGGATTCACTAGTATAGTTTTTGAAGTGCTGTTTTTATTCTATTACAGGCATCCAATAAAATTTCATCACTGGTAGCGTAACTTATACGTAAGCAATTGGGGTTCCCAAAAGCATCTCCAGTAACCAAGGCCACTTTGGCCTCAGATAATAAATAGATGCACAATTCCGTTGCATTATGTATGATGCCCTCTTGACTTGATTTGCCAAAATAACTGGAAATATCTGGGAAAACGTAAAAGGCACCTTGCGGAACATTCACTTTCAAACCCGCAATTGTATTTAGTTCCCGAAGGATTAAATTTCTCCTTCTCAAAAAGGTGTCTCTCATTTCGTGAGTTACGGAAGGATCTGCTAAAACGGCTGCTTTGGCTGCTTTTTGAGCAATGGTATTTGCACCAGATGTAAATTGGCCTTGAATTTTTGAAGCCGCCTTAATAATCCATTGAGGGGCACCAATATATCCTAATCTCCATCCTGTCATCGCAAAACCCTTGGCCAAACCATTCACGGTAATCACCCGGTCTTTAATTTTTTCAATGGTCCCTATACTGGCATGTTGTCCGGTAAAATTGATATGTTCGTAGATTTCATCCGAAATCACATATAAGTTTTCGTATTCCGCAATAACATCCGCTAAAGCTTCTAATTCTTCCCTTAAATACACGCTTCCGCTAGGGTTACAAGGAGAACTAAAAACCATTAATTTACTATTGGCTGTTAGGTTGGCCCTTAATTGATCCGGAGTTATTTTAAAATCCGATTCAATAGAAGTTTCAATAATAATTTGCTTGGCCCCCGAAAATTCAGCCATGGCGGAATAACTTACCCAAAAAGGTGCAGGTAAAAGAACTTCATCCCCTGGATTTACCAAACTCAAAAACACATTCATTAAGGATTGTTTAGCTCCTGTAGAAATCAAAATATTCTCCGGTGGATAATCCAGATTGTTATCTCTTTTAAATTTTAAGGAAATAGCCTCTCGAACATCTTGATAACCGTTTACTGGTGGGTAATGAGTGAAATTGTTTTCAATGGCTTCCTTTGCCGCTTCCTTTATAAAGTCGGGAGTGTCAAAGTCAGGTTCCCCTAAACTTAGGCTAATAATATCTAGTCCCTGTGCTTTTAATTCACGGCTTTTTGCAGCCATAGCAAGGGTTGCTGACTCACTTAGGTTTTTTACCCGGTTGGAAACATTTGAACTCATATTCGCAATTTTGAAGTTCTCAAAAGTAACACGATTATAGGTAGTACAAAGTGATATTTGGTGTTTTTAATGGGAGTCGAATAGAATACGTTTTGAAGCGGAAATTAAATTTTATTTTTGAGCACATATACGATCAAAATGAACTTCCAATTAAGACCATTTAAAGAAAGTGATGCAGAGAGTTTAAGACACTATGCGAACAATAAAAATATATCGGATAATTTGACCAATGGGTTTCCTTACCCATATACGAAAGAACACGCCAAAAGCTTTATTGAAATGGCTTCGAATCATGATCCAATTCAAATTATGGCCATTACTATCGATGAAACGGTGGTGGGTGGAATTGGTTTGCATAAACAAGAGGATGTATATGCAAAGAACATGGAGTTGGGCTACTGGTTAGGGGAGCCATTCTGGGGGAAGGGTATCATGACCCAAGCCATTGGATTAATGGTGGGGTATGGATTTGAAACTTTTGATATTGTTCGGATTTTTGGTCGCCCTTATGGCTATAATGAAGGCTCTAAACGTGTATTAGAAAAGGCTGGTTTCCAACAAGAGGCGTTTATTAAAGGTACATTTTTCAAAAATGGAAAGTTTTTCGATGAGTTTATTTACGGTATAAGAAAGATCTCATATTGAGACTTAAATAAGTGACTTCTTTTACACCAACGGAGTTTACAACCTGCTTTAAAATTCTATCTTCGGCACCCAAATAAAAATTCAATTATGCAGAAAATTTGTCTAGCCGCTTTGGCTTTTTTTAGTCTTTTTCAAACGGCAGTGGCGCAATCGTATTGGCAACAAAAAGTGTCGTACGTCATGACCGTTGAACTGAATACAAATAACCATCAGGTAATTGGAAAACAGGAGTTAACGTATACTAATAATTCACCGGATACCCTTTATAAGGTTTATTATCATTTGTATTTCAATGCGTTTCAACCCGGGAGTATGATGGATGTAAGAAGTCGTACAATTGCAGATCCGGATCGTAGAGTGAAAGATCGTATTTCAAAATTGACTGCGAATGAAATTGGTTTTCAGGATGTTAAATCACTGATGCAGGACGGTAAGAAAGTGGGATTCACTATTGAAGGAACCATTTTAACAGCGGTTTTAGCTCAGCCTATTGCGCCTAATGAATCGACCGTATTTAAAATGGAGTTTGTTTCACAGGTACCCAAACAAATTAGACGTTCCGGGAGAGATAACATGGAAGGTATTGAATATACCATGACTCAATGGTATCCTAAGTTAGCGGAATACGACAAAGATGGATGGCATGCGAATGAATATGTAGGTAGAGAGTTTTATGGGGTATGGGGCGACTTTGACGTCACAATTACCATGGATTCTAGCTATGTGATTGCAGGAACAGGTGTGGTATTAAACCCAGAAGAAGTAGGACACGGATATGGTTCAGCTAATTCGGGTCAAGAGAAATTAGAATGGCATTTTAGAGCAGAAAATGTACACGATTTTGGATGGGCTGCAGATCCGGATTACCAACATGATGTCATTGCGGTAGATGATAGTTTACAGTTACATTTCTTTTACCAAACGGATACTTTAGCCCAACAATGGAAAGATATTCAGTCGGATGTGGTAGAAATGTTTAAAATCACTAATACTACTTTTGGAAGGTATCCCTATTCCGATTTTTCGGTGATCCAAGGAGGTGATGGAGGTATGGAATATCCAATGTGTACCATGGTCAGAGGTCACGGTACTCGTCATAGCATGTTGGGTTTAATTACCCATGAGAGTATTCATAATTGGTACTATGGTGTTTTGGGAACCAATGAGTACAGATTTCCTTGGATGGATGAAGGCATGACCACATATGCCGAGGAATTTGCGATGGACAAGTTAGATTCTTTAAATGGTGTTGGTTTTTTAGAAAGCTCGTATAAAAATTACCGGGCATTGGCCACCAGATGGGGCGATAAGGATGAGCCATTAGCCACCCCTGGTGATTTGTATAATTATAATCGTGTGTATAGTATTAGTGCCTATTCCAAAGGGGCTGTTACCCAGAACATGTTACGTTATATTGTAGGAGATGAAACCTATTACCGGGCGATACTTCGGTATTTTGAGGAATGGAAATTTAAACATCCAACACCTAATGATCTATTGAGAATTATGGAGTTGGAATCTGACATGGAGTTAGATTGGTTTTTTGAGCATTGGGTAAATACCTTACATCGAATTGATTATTCGGTAGCTTATGCGGAAGTGGAAGGGAAAACGGTAGTGACTTTGAGAAATGAATCTGATTTTCCAATGCCCATTGATTTGGAAATTAAGTTGAAAAATGGAGAAACTCATTCTATTTACATTCCGCTAAGACAAATGCGAGGCGGGAAAACCACGGATTCTGAAACCTTAAATTCTTGGATTTGGGTACAACCCGAATATAGTTTTAACGTAGGGTTTTCAATACGTGAAATAGCTTCTATCACCCTAGATCCTCAAATGATGTTGGCCGATGTAAATCTAGAGAATAACCTGTTCCCTAGAGCACCTAAAGTAGAACATGAGCTTACAAAAAAGGATCGAAAAAGGAAGAAGAAAAAATCGAAATCAAAAAAGAATAAAAAATAATCCGTGAAAAATAATAAAGCCACTTTAGTAATTTTACTTATTGCTGTTGCATTACTGGTTGGGGTTCAATTAATTTCTCATTTCACAAAGTAAAAGAATGAAAACAAGAATAAGTCTATTAGCCATATTATTGGTTATGGTGCAATTTTCATATGCTCAGGTAGCTTATAAAATCTATAATAAAAAAGGAAAAGAAGTGCGAGTTTCCGATATCGTAGGGAAGGTTAAAAAATCAGACGTTATCTTATTTGGAGAACAGCATACCGATCCTATTATTCATTGGATACAATTAAAAGTAACCCAAGCATTATTTGCTGAAACTGGAAAATTAACCTTAGGAGCGGAGATGTTCGAATCGGATAATCAGCTTTTAATTAACGAGTATTTTGCCGGGGTTATTCGTCAAAAGGACTTTGAGAAAGAGGCAAGATTATGGGATAATTATAAAACAGATTATAAGCCATTATTGGAATTTGCGTATACCAACAAATTGAATTTTGTCGCTACGAATATCCCAAGAAGGTATGCCGCAGTGGTGAATAAAAAAGGTTTTGAAGGATTGGAGGATTTATCGGAAGAGGCGAAGAAGTTAATGATGCCGTTACCTATGGTTTTTGATACCACCAACCCCAGTGTAATGAAAATGATGGAAATGGATTTTGGTCATGGTAAAGGAGGTCCGGGAGCCATGAAAATGGCTAAAGCACAATCGGTTAAAGATGCAACGATGGCCCATTTTATTTTGAAGAACTTGGAAAAGAAAACGCCATTTATTCATTTCCAAGGTGATTTTCATTCCGCTCATTACGGGGGGATTTACTGGTATTTGAAAAATGCAAAATCAGGCTTAGAGGTAATCACAATTAGTAGTGTTTCGGGGTCCGGAGAATTAGAATTTAAGGAAGAATATGCTGAAATGGGTGATTATATTTTAGTGGTTGCTGAGGATATGACCCAAACTTCAAGATAGTTTTTCGAGGACAAACCTAGGGTGTTGAGGATCTTTAAGTTATATTATTTTTTTTTTTTGCTAAAATTCTGTCTGCATCGATTTAAAGATTAAATTTGCTTTTTAATACAATTATAATGAACAAAGGAAAAGTAAAATTTTTCAATGACACCAAAGGTTTTGGTTTCATTGTTGACGAAGAATCTAACAAAGAGTATTTCGTACACGTATCAGGTTTAATCGATGAAGTCAGAGAAGATGACGATGTTGAGTTCGAACTAACTGAAGGTAGAAAAGGATTAAACGCTGTGAACGTAAAAAAGGCATAGGTATAAATTTTTTTTATATTCTAAAGGTCAACCAATCGGTTGACCTTTTTTTATGCCTTAATTTTACTATTGTTCATCGGTAAGAGATTTAAGGAACCAAATAAGTGCTATGCTTTCTTTTTCTAATAGAGTAAAGGGTTGGATCCATTTTGCTTTTATTGGGATGCGAACTTCCTCCCGTTTCTGAAAATGAATAATGTCTCTAAGACGAGATAACGACTCATTATGCATATAGAGTGCGGTAATATATTGACTTTCTGATTTAAGGAGTTTTTTAATAGCATTAAAATCATTTCCCGTTTCTTAGGGGGGACTAATGGGGGATAAAATTTGGAGCTCTAAATATCTTATTCCTCCATCTGAATGTAGGAATGATTTGTATGCCGTATTTACGAATGAAGGAGTATTTCTAAATCCAAAACCGCCATGTGTGCCAACAACTTATTCACCCATTGGTTTCTTTTACTTAAAGCAGGAGCAGAGAAGGATTGAAACTCCAAATACAGCAACCCATTTAGTTAAATGCATGGGTAAAGTTATCCATGTAATGTACGGCTAAAGGAAGATTGTCTAATGTATGACTTTGTCCATCTTCCACGAGATCAAAAGTATAATCTGGCTGGTTTAACAAAGTGTGCAAATCAAAATTAATAGATACATCTGTTCCGCCTGTACCAACTGTGAATATACGGGATACACTTATTCCTGGTCGATACAAATCTTCCGTTCCAGTATGAATAAAAAACGTGGTGGTATCGGTTCCAACGATATTATATCCATCAGTTTTCGAAAAAATATACTGCGTGGACCAAGTCCAATACATGGCTTTTGAAATACTTAAAGGATGATCAGAGTTGTAGGTGGCTGGATCTTGAGCATTTAGGTCCTGACGAACACCTAGGTCAAATTCAATAGCGGTATAACTACCTTCTTCAATATCCCCTTGGATGGTAACTGATTTTGATTCGGGAACAAAATTAATAAAGGCTACATCGGCAATTAATTTTTTAGATCCATCCGCCTTTACAGCGACAATATTGGAAAGGTAAAATTTGCTATTGGTAAACCAAAAGTCGTTGGATTGAGTGCTTTGGTAGATTTTATGAAACTCTAATTCTTGGCCATCATAAAGTTGATCGATGGTGAGTGTAATGGGCTCTTTTGGAATTACCGGACATGGTCCTGGATCGGAGTCCTTACAGCTATGAAAACACAAAATGCTTAGAATAGCGATGGCGAATTTGATATATATTTTCATGACTTTTAAGTATTAGTACTTCTTAATGTTCAGTGAGAAAGTTACAAGACGAATTGGTACAAATATAATATGCTATTGACGTAAATTTGGAGATAATAGTTACCTCAATAAAATTTAACTTTTTTTTTGCTGTTAAAGAATTGTTAAGCCAAAATTGACCGATATTTTATCTACATTTTTGGAGTCAATAGCAATAACAAATTAAGTTTGTAACTGAAAAATATAAAATACCAACATGAAAAAAATCTTACTGTCCATTTTCGCTTTTTCTTTCGCTTTGGGGGCATTTGCTCAACATGACTTTACCTTCAAAATTTCGGGTCTTTCAGATACAACCGTTTACTTGGCAAATTACTTTGGTGGAAAGTTATATTACAATGACACCACAAATGTTGATGCAAATGGTATCGCTAGATTTGTGGGGGATGAAACGAAACCTGGGGGAATTTATGCGGTTATTTTCCCCGATAATCAGACCTATTTTCAGGTGGTTGTAAATGAATCCAAAATTGTTATGGAAACTAAATTGGTTCAACCTGAAGCCAATATGGTGGTAAAGGTATCCGATGAAAATAAAGCCTTTTATGAGTATTTGGAGTTTGTTACTCAAATGCAAAAAAAGATGACCGACCTGAATGCAAAAAAGAAAGCAGAGGGAGCGAATGTTGAAAAAATTGACGCAGAAATAAAGGTTGCTCAAACGAAAGCCGAGAAATATAAGGCGGGTTATTTAACGAAAAATGAGGATTTATTTGCCGCAAAGGTTTTAAAAACCTCAGATGAGATTAATGTTCCTGAATTCGAAAAGGAAGATGGCTCGTTAGATGATGTAAAACGTTTTCGATATTACCATGACCATTATTTGGATAATGTAGATTTAAGGGATGACCGCTTGATCCGTACCCCGGTTATTAATCAAAAAATTGAAACGTATTTAACTAAGTTAACTGCGCAAACTCCGGACTCTATTTGTAAAGCCATTAATTATTTAACGAGTCAAGTAGCGGATTCAAGTTTAATGTATAAGTATATTGTTCAATTCGGTACCAACCATTATGAGAAATCTGAAATCATGGGTATGGATGCTGTTTTTGTTTGCATAGCGGATAATTATTACTCTAAAGGAAAAGCTTGGTGGTTATCAGATGAACAATTAGTGGATATTATGAAATTATATAATACCCGAAAAAATCTTGTTTTAGGTGTTAAAGCGGATAACCTTACATTGATGGATATGGATTCTAATTGGGTTTCTTTAAATGAGGTGAAGGCTAAGTACACGGTGGTTTTCTTTTGGGATCCAAATTGTGGACATTGCAAAAAGGAAATGCCGAAATTGGTTACATTTTACAAGGCCAATAAATCGAAAGGAATAGAAATTTTTGCCGTAGGAAATCAATTTGAAAATGAAGACTGGGTCAAGTTTGTAAAGGAAAAGGGATATGAATGGATTAATGTTTCTGATAATCCTACCATTAATAAAAATGCACAGCAGTTAATATTGAATGGAAAGACTACATTGAATAGTTTAAATTTCAGGGATTACTGGGATGTTTATTCTACCCCACAATTATACTTATTAGATGAGAATAAAAAAATTATCGCAAAA
>MAAC01015533.1_pt1 | contig 18384 bp, 16 predicted proteins | sample 1115981 | NCBI WGS metagenome assembly MAAC01 (sample SAMN04961126, study PRJNA320927) | seawater metagenome | isolation source: sample BD02T64 sea water enriched with oil for 64 days | place: USA:Gulf of Mexico | collected 2013-07-27
GAATTTGAATTAAAAGAAGGAAACAAAGGATTAAACGCAGTGAACGTAAAAGTTATCTAAACAATATACTTAAAGTTTTATGAAAGCCCATCTTTACAGATGGGCTTTTTTCATGTACAGAAGTGGCTATACCCTTTAATCTCATAAAAAGTTTAAACCACTTAATAATTCAATTCTCGAAAAAGGTATCCTTACCTTTGCCAAAATTAATTTTTTATGTCAAAAAGTTTTTCCGATTTAGGAATTAATGATCAGCTTCAACAAGGTTTAGCTGATTTACAAATCTCTGTTCCTACCGATATTCAAGAAAAAACGATACCAGTGGTATTGCATCAAAAAGAAGATGTGGTTGCATTGGCAAAAACTGGAACAGGAAAAACAGCGGCATTTGGTTTGCCTTTATTGCAGTTAATTGATGTAGAAAACAACGAAATACAAGCGGTTATCCTAGCACCTACTAGAGAACTTGGGCAGCAAATTCATGCAAATTTAGTTTCTTTTTCTACTCATATTCCTTCAATATCTATTGCTACGGTTTGTGGAGGGATTCCTATCAAGCCCCAAATAGAACGTTTAAAAAGCACTACACATATTATAGTAGCTACACCAGGGCGTTTGGCAGATTTAGTGAAACGCAAAGCTGTTAACATTCAAAATATCTCTTATTTTATTTTAGATGAGGCAGATGAAATGGTGACTGCTTTAAAAGAAGGATTGGATAGTATTATTAAAGAAATTCCGAAATCTAGAAGAACATTATTGTTTACTGCTACTATGCCAGGAACAATAAAGCAATTGGTTCAAAATTACATGTCCAAACATGTAGTGCAAATAGAAGCAGACATGGAAACTGTTGGTCATCAAGGAATCGATCATCAATATGTAGTTGTAGAACCTATAGAAAAGTTAGAGGTATTGATGCATTTCTTAAGTTCAAAAGAAGGGGAACGAGGAATTATATTTTGTAAAACAAAAGCAGCTGTAAATAAATTGGCTAAGAATTTAGCGATCAATAAATTTTCTTCTGGAGCCATTCATGGAAGCTTAACCCAAGGAATACGAGATCGCATTATGGGTCAGTTTAGAGAAGGCCATATAGATATTTTAGTCGCTACAGATTTAGCGGCAAGAGGAATTGATGTTAAAGAGATTTCTTATGTTGTAAATTATCATTTACCAGATTCTTATGATGCCTATGTACATAGAAGTGGACGTACAGCAAGAGCAGGAGCAAAGGGGCTTTCCTTAACGGTAATACAAAAGGAAGAAGTGGAAGATATTTCTGATTTTGAAGAAGAATTAGGAATTATTTTTAAGAAATTAAAAAAGGCTGACGCCCAAAGTATTGAAGAGAGCAATGGCTTATTATGGGCTAAAAAAATATTTAAGACCAAACCCAATCGTACTATTTCTGAAGAATTTAGAAAGCAAGTAAGAACGGTATTTCATCATTTAACCAAAGAAGAGTTGATTGAGAAAATATTGGCAAATCATTTGGCGCAAACAAGTTTAGGAACTTCAAAATCGGAGGATACTAAAAAGAAAAAAAATAAGAGGTAGGTATGGGAAATAACATCAAAGAACAACAAGACATTCTTGAAAAATTAAAGATCTATAACTTAAATCCAATGCAAAAGCAAGCTTTGGATACGATCGAAAATAATGCAAAAACCATACTATTATCTCCTACTGGAACTGGTAAAACACTGGCTTTTTTATTACCATTATTAGCACAATTAAATCCGGAGTCTACCGAAGTGCAAGCCTTAATTATAGTCCCTTCAAGAGAATTAGCCATACAAATAGAGCAAGTAATTAGAAACATGGGTTCTGGTTATAAAGCCAATGCTATTTATGGAGGTAGAGCGATTTCAAAAGATAAAATAGAACTCAAGCATACTCCAGCCATTTTGATTGGAACTCCAGGAAGGTTGGCGGATCATTTTAAGCAAGGCCGTTTTACTACTGAAGAAATAAAAACATTGGTTATTGATGAGTTTGATATTTCTATTGAAGTTGGTGCAGGAGGTGAAATGAAAACGATTATGAGCTTTTTGCCCAATGTAAGCAAACGTATTCTAACCTCTGCTACTACAGGAAATTCGATTCCTGCTTATCTTAAAATGGATGGAGCTAAATCTCTAAATTGGATTAAAGAAAAAGAAAGCATAAAACTAATAGTTAAAACAATTCTTTCCCCTTCTGTTAACAAACACAACACTTTGGTGGCTTTATTAAATCAATTGGGTAGTGACCCTGGTATTGTTTTTTGCAATAAAAAAGATAGCCTTTTAGATATAAGTCTCTTCTTGGATAAAAAGGGTATAGCACATACTTGTTTTCACGCAGATATGGAACAAAGAGAAAGAGAACGTGCCTTAATAAAATTAAGAAATGGAAGTGTTTCTGTTTTAGTAGCAAGTGATTTAGCTTCTAGAGGAATTGATATTCCAGAGATGAAATTTATAATTCATTATGAAATTCCTACAGCTCTTCAAGAGTATACGCATAGAAATGGTAGAACCGCCAGAGTAAATGCAAAAGGAACCGCATATTTGATAAAAGGGCAAAATGAGATTTTTCCTGACTTTATAGAGAAATCGAAGGTGGAAACCCTTACTAATATTGGGGATCGAAAACCTCAATTTTGGGCTACCTTATTTATTTCTGGTGGGCGTAAGGATAAAATATCAAAAGGAGATATTGCTGGAATGTTTTTTAAGCAAGGAGGAATTAATAAAGATCAATTGGGAATTATTGAGCTGAAGCAAGATTGTGCTTTTGTTGCCGTTCCTGTGAGTATTGCTGATGCTTTGGTGGATAAATTAAACAATACCCGATTGAAAAAGAAAAAAGTTAGAGTCACATTGGTCTAAATATAATATTCTTTAATTTTGAATCGTTCGAATTACTGAGATTCCGAAGGGTAGTGGTGATTGTGGATTGGTGATGAGCAATGGGTAGTGAGTAGTGGTGATTGAAGATTTATTATTTATGGTTGGTGATTTGTGAAAGGGGGAGTGCTCTTGGGTGAGATTGCTTCGCTATGCTCGCAATGACAGATGCTTGTATGATGGGTGAAGAGTGAAGGGAAGTTCAGCGGTCTCTTGATGGGATCGCAATGACAAAAGCTCGTTAGTATATTAGCTAACAAGTTTTGGACTTGTAAAATCAAGGCTAATTTATGAGGTAAATATAGAAGTGCTTTGGTTAAAATTAATGAAAATACTTTTGTTTTTTGTCACAGATCTTTGTTGTGAACCGTAGCGACACATTAGAGTGAACACGGCTTTTTTTCCATCGGAGTAAAGTACATGTACACAGCAGTTTTGATAAACATTATTAACAATTGGTTTTTTAGTCCAAAGCGTCCTTCTTTTCAATACCATACGATTTTAATAGATCAACAACCCCCTTTATGATATTATTCACTTCAGATAGCGGTGTGTTCTTTTCTAGAAAAATTGTTATACTAGATGTGGTTTCCCCATTGAAATGTTCTTCAGTTTTTATGTTAATCTGTTGAGTCTCTATAGAATTGAGGGGGAAAAATATTTGAATGTATTTACTTTCATCTTTTTCCTTAACAGTAATTCCGGTATATTCATTTACATTTAAATAATAGGCTGTTGAACAAAGCTTGTACGCTGTACAGAACTGTATAAACTTAATTACTTTTTTTTCCTTATTTACAGCTTCATGAAGTAAGTAGTTGTAATTTTTCTCACTATCGTTATGCTTATAGATATCTATTTTTTCGTTCAAATTTTTATATTTTTCGGCTTTAGTTTGACTTGAACAAGTTGCGTAGATAGACAGTAAGAATATTATAATAAATAAATTTTTCATAAATGGATAATTTTTTTAATTATAGTTTACGTGTTTGTATTTGATTTTTAAGTGACTAATTTAGTAAATACAGACAGATTGAATAGAAAAATCTCTTGGATTTTAGTAAGGTTGCGAGTAATTACAATTAATCTTATACGTTGTTATGCATTGGCTTTTTATGTACAACATTCCTTAGAAGTTAAAATAGGAAATAGTAGTTGCTCATAGTAATCTCCATCTTTTGGATACTCGGTTTCAGAGCTCTTCATAACACCAACCTTTTCTACTGCTCCTTTTCTGTTATAATAGGTTCCAAATATTAAATCCCAAAAAGAAAAAACATTCCCAAAGTTTTTTGCTTCTTCCATTTTTTTACTGTGATGAAAATGATGAATTTGTGGTGTTATAATCAAGTAATCCCAAAAGCTTTTCTTTGTTTTAATGTTGGCATGCGAAATATATGCAACTACAACATGTGTAATGCCTACTAAAAAAATAATTTGCTCGTTAAAGCCTAAAAGTAATATTGGTGTCATTTTAAGAAACGTATTTAAAAACATATTAATCGGATGAATCCAATTTGTTTTAAACCAATTCATACTTGTTGGTAAATGGTGAATGGAATGAATTTTCCATAAAAGGAGACTTATATATGAATCATTATTTCCTGTGTGGCTAACTCTATGATATAGATATGGAAGAAACTCACCTATTAGATTAGCAATAATATAGGTTGCTAAAAATGGCAGGGAACCCCAAAAATCAGATATTGTAAAAAAGTGCTTTTGTATATAAAAGACCAATGACAAGGCAAGCATTTTTCCTAAAGCATCAAATATGGCAGCTGAAAAAACAAAGTGCTTAATATCTACCCAAATTGTCTGTTCATTAGATTTCCAATCTTGTTTCAACGGAATTATTCGTTCAAAAATTAGAATATAGATTGATGTAAATAGGAAAATTGAATATGATGCTATTTCAAAATTCCAATTATTTTGTAATATTAAATAACTAAATATTCCTGTTAGTATTAGTAATGTAGGTACAACTACTGAAGAAATTTTATGTTTCATTTATTTGCTTTCTCTTGTAGTCGCAAAGAGGCAGCAAAAAGATGCAAAATTATAGAGTTAAATTTATTCTTTCCATTTCAGCTTTTAATTCTTGAGGAAGTTCACAATTATCTTTTAATTGAAAATCAGACACTTGCCCTTTTTTATTGTAAAATATATCTATACACTCACCAATTAATTCTTTTAACTTTTTTCGTCCTCTTTGTATTCTTGATTTTGTGGCTGTTAAACTCAAATCAAGTATTTCGGCAATTTCTTGTTGTGGCTTTTGCTGAATATCACTTAAATAAAGAGCTTGACTATATTTTTTTGGTAAATAGGTTTTAATCACAAATCCTGACAAATCACAGACACAAGCACTTGAATTGGTGTTGCTTTCAGATTGATTTAGTGATAATTCAGAATGCTTTTTATTTTTTCTATAATAATCTGCAATTGTATTTCTGGTCACTTGAAAAAGCCAATTTTTATAGTTTTCAATTTCTGTTTTTCGATTTATATTATCGAGTAGTTTTATGCTAACTTCTTGTAAAATATCTTCTGCAATAAGTGCTTCATCAATATTATTTTTGATAAAATTCAGTAAATGACCTTGGTGTTTATTCCAAATTTCGTTAAATGTCATTGTTCTATTTTTGTTTGTGCATAACGTGTTTGTATTAGATTTTTTGATTGATTAAGCGCCTAATTTAGTAAATACAAAACCAACTAGAAAATCCACGAAGATTTTCGTAGGCAGGCGTGCACTAGCAATTAATTTTATTCGTTGTTACTAACTAGTTTTTATTTCACAATTGTTTTCGGGTTATGTCCAATTTTAAAATTACATGAATTAGCTATATAGCACATTTTATTAGCTTCATAATGTAATTCATTTGCTTTTTCACTCTGCTCTTCATTTTCAATAGTTACCAATGGATTTAATGAAACTTCTTTAAATTTTCCACTTCCATCTTTAGTTTCTTCCATTATTCCAGTTGCATTGTCAACATAACCAGATACGATGATTTTATTCACAGAACATAAATGTAGGTACCAAAGCATATGGCAAGCAGATATAGAGGAAAGAAAAAGGTCTTCAGGATTATATCTTGATTTATCTCCTAAAAAAGAGGGATCAGAAGAAGCTAATATTTCGTTATACTTTCCTTTTCCAGAAATAGTATGATTTCTATTATAAGATTTGTAATTAAGAGTTCCGTTTCCTTCATTACCAGTCCATTCAATTTTAATTTCGTAGTTGTGATTATTCATTTTAGTTATTATCTAATTTATTAATTATTCTTTCTCCAAATGATTTTTCATCTAGATTCGATTCCAATATTTCTAAATGTTTTGTTATCGCAGTATCTCCATTGAGTAAGTCATAGATAACCTTCTTTCCTGTTTTCCATACTTCTACAATTTGAGGTAAAATTTCTACTGTCTTTGGTGTTATATTAAAAATTGTTTTTCTTTTATCTTCTATGTCTTTTGAAATTTGGAGGTAACCTTTATTCATCATTTTATTGGTCATAGTAATAACTGACTGATGAGTAAAGCTTAAGTTTTTAGCAATTTCCATTACTGATATATTAGGTGTTTCTTTTACAAGTATTATAACTAAATACCAATTAGGCTCAATATCAATATCCATTTTTTTATACATTAACCTAGTGCTATAAGTCATTTTATCACTAATTCTTTTTAATCTAGTCGCTAAGGCGATGTATCCCATTTCGTGTATTAGGTCATTATTCATTTCTCCAATTTTTTTGTAAAGATAATCTAAAGCGCAGTTAACTGCGCTTTAGATTATCTTTTTTATTTTCAATTATATAAATTACGATTTATTAGAAGAAATATTTATTTGGAAGTACTGTTTTTCAACTTGTTGGTAACTTGTTATATCATTACTAAAAGTACTGTTTACCCGTTTATATTTCAGGATAACAGTATCTTATGGTTGTTTTATCCTTATTGATAAAAATCAATAGCTAAAAAAAAGTGAGTTCATTTAATTTGGTTATTACTTAATTAGTGATTAGTGAATCGTGAATAGGAGGGGGTTGTTATTAACATAGTTATAAACGGAAAATGAATTAGTAATGAGTAGTGAGTAGTGAGTAGTGAGTGGGGAAGAGGTTTTTTGAGTAGGGGGTGCTCTTAAGAGGGAGATTGCTTCACTTTGCTCGCAAAGACAAGAGACTGATTGCATTTTAGCTAATGGGAAAAGTAAAAAAATAGCTTTTGCCATTGCGAAATCAAGACTAATTTATGAAGTAAAATAGAAATGCTTTTTTAGAAATTAATGTATATACCTTTGTTTTTTACTTCTGTTCTTTGTTAGCCTTTTGTTGTTTTTTTTTTAGTTATTGAAAATTGTTCTTCAATAAATATTTCCAAAAGGCGACAGTAATTGTGGACTTCCTCACTTTATGTGATTTCTTTAAAAGTTTTTTAGTAAATATATTTTAACCTATCGTTTGAGATAAACAAAAAGTAGTCTGGGAACAAGGTGAGTTTTTAGACAACTATGTTACCAAAATAGAACGTTGTAACTGTTATGAAATAGATAAATTCTTTGTTGAGGTTGTTTATGAAGAAGAACAGAATGTTATTACAGAAGTTAGGAGTTTTAAATATGGTCATAGTATGGTTAAATACTCCATAAGAACTTGATTACCTTGTTAAGTCATTGGATATTAAACATATAATTGCTATATTTGCTTGAGTGAAAGGCTCAATATTCTACGCTTTAATATTATTACCTACTTCATGTTTTATGTAAATCTGTTTCCAAAACCCCTTTTGGAATTTTTAAATATCTACGAAATAATATTAATTAACTATTGAAACCAACTCATTATGAAAAAAAAACACTCTTCAACTGTTATTAAAACTAAAAATGTTTTATTAATATCATCACTACTATTATTATTATTAATGATTTTGACACCGTCTACAAGTACAGCCCAAAATGGTTGGCCTTATGCCGGTTATGACCGTAACAATACCAGACACAATAATACAGAAAACAAAATTTCTCCCGAGAATGTTGCCGATCTGGTTGTTAAATGGGCAACGGAAACAGGAAGTGATATTTCTGCTACGCCTAGTGTTGACGGTAAGGCAGTTTATTTTCCTGATTGGGGAGGCAACCTCAACAAAGTTGATAAAAATACTGGCGAACTATTATGGAGCATATCTGTAGGAAGTCTAGTTGGTACTGAGTACAGCTTTAGCCGGATAACTCCGACTTTAGTAGGCAACAAAGTGATCATTGGAACCCAAAGTGATGGTCTTCCAGGAGCATATATAATTGCGGTCAACAAAAAGGATGGAGCCCTGATATGGACTACTATTGTAGATGAACATTTTGCGGCTATTATAACCTCATCACCAATGATTCATGGAGACTCAATTTATGTAGGAGTTTCTTCTCTGGAAGAAGCATTTGCTGCCGCTATTCCAGGTTATGTATGTTGTTCTTTCCGTGGAAGTGTGGTGAAAATGAATGCCGATACGGGAGCTATTGAATGGAAAACCTATACTGCACCTGATATAAGTACAGGGTTTTCAGGAAATGCTGTTTGGGGTAGCACACCAGTTGTAGATCCAAGTCGAAATTCTGTTTATGTTTCTACCGGCAACAATTATAGTGTTCCAACCGAATTAGAGTTATGTGTACAAGAGGATTCTGAGGGAAACCTCCCTCCTGTTGAGGAGATACTTGCCTGTATTGCTGCTATTCCTGGTAGTGCTGATAATTGGTTTGACTCAGTACTTTCTTTGGATATGACTACTGGCGAAATAAATTGGGGGACTAAAGTATTGCCTGTGGATGCTTGGACAGTTTCATGCTTACTGCCTTTTAATCCTGAGAATTGCCCCGATACCGATAGTCCGGGTTATGATTTTGGCCAAGGTCCAGCCTTATATAAAACCCCCAATAATGTAGAATTACTTGGCGTTGGACAAAAAAGTGGAATCTATTGGGCATTAAATCCTGATAATGGTGAAATCGTTTGGGCTACGCAAGTAGGGCCTGGTGGAACAACCGGTGGATTACAATGGGGCTCCGCTACTGATGGCAAACGAATATATACTGCAATTTCTAATAACGGGTATGTAGAAGATTATTTACTGAATGGATCTATTATTCGTGGAGGTAAGTGGGCAGCATTGGATGCTGGTACTGGAGAAGTCCTTTGGGATGCAATCGGCACCGAGCCCCCTGCATTTCAACCTTACCCAGCTGGTGCTTTAGCAACAAATCAAGGGCCTGTTTCATCGGCAAATGGTGTTGTCTTCGCTGGAGCTACTAATGCTACTGGAAGCATGTACGCATTCGATGCATCCACAGGCAATATTTTGTGGTCATTTGAAAGTGGTGCATCGGTTAACTCAGGTGCTGCAATCGTTGATGGTAATGTGTATTGGGGAACAGGATATGCTAATTTTGGCGTGGGAACTGGAAGCGGTGGAGGTCCAGTAATAGGAACTGGTAATATTTCAAAGATGTATGCTTTTGAAATCGGTAGTGATAGTAACAAAAACACAAGTATACCTGAATTAATCACTAATGATTTGAATATGTTTGTCAATGCTCCAAATCCATTTAGTGGAAATACTCAAATTTTCTATAATTTGCCCTCTGATGCAGATGTAGATATTTCCATTTATAACATCTTTGGAAAGAAGGTTGCTGTGTTGATAAAGGGGCAAATAGAAGCTGGAACCCATCAAATAACATGGGATGCAACATTTATGCCTGCTGGAATTTATATTGCAAGAATGATTGTTGGAGAAAAATCCTTTGGAAGAAAGTTAGTAGTAATCGATTAATTAAATTACAAATAAATATAAGCTTAAGGCCACCAATTTATGGTGGCCTTAATTTTGAAATTATTAAAAAAAAACGAAGAACGACCATCAACACGCATAGTTCATTATTTAAAATCCGTGAATTACAAACAATAATTCCCATCGGAAATGAGTATGTAGAATTTGGAAGAACAGAATATGGCCGAAATTGGTTTTCTAATCTCACAGTTTCACTTATCAAATTAGAATATGTTACGTCAAACAAATCTATAATTTCTTTACAGAGTGAATCAGAATGAATAATTTCAAATCCTTTCGATTTGATAACTTCAAAAGCTTATAGAAAATGAAAATCCAATGAATCATAACAGGGTTTTCTGATGTCGATAAGTTATACAACTAAATTTATGGCTGTTATGAAATTTTGTCCTGTTAGAATTTCATATTGAAGACGGTTAAAGTTGATTTTTTACTTTTTCTCTTAATTCAATTAAGAGTTTATTTTCAACTTTTCTATCTTTTTTAAACTCATTCCAATTATTAACTTGTATAGCTAATAGAATCCCTATCATTACCAAAAGGATTTCTTCAATAGCTTAAATTAGATATTTACTGAATTTGTTTTCAGTCAGTAATCTTTGTCTAAATTTTTATAAAGAATTTCAGTATTGGTTTATTGATTGGTCATAATGAAGGTTAACGTCTTATATCATTATTAAATGTATTGTTTATCTGCTTGTGTTTCGGGATAAATGTACATTTTGTTGTTTTTAATCGTATCAATGAAAATAAAAAAGAGGGGAGTTAATTTAATTTGGTAATTTTGATAGCGGTACTAATATAGGAAAAATATTATAATTGTATTAAGTGTTCCTTAAGGGGCTTGGTTTACAGTATCATTGTTATTAATCAATTAAAAACTCCTTCTCCACGAACATCATCCATTCTAATTGGAAAAGTCTTTTGTAATAGACTATTCTTATAAATTAAAATGAATTAATTCAATTTTAAAAAAAACGATAACTTAGCAAAACAATCTATACCTATGCGAAATAGAATCTGTTTGCTATTATTAGTCGTTTTACCTTTTTTAGGGTATTCTCAAACAAATACTTCAGAAGTTGCAATTGACTCAACAAATGCCTCTACAAAAACACAAAGTACAACAGCAGCTCATGCGCCAGTTGTATTACGTAAGGATACCTTATTTTATATTAATACAAATATGGATGGCTATCCTGCCAATATAAGAGCAAAAGATATTTCGGAAAGAATTACGTTATTAACAGAAGATTATAATCCTTTATTAGATAGTTTGTATTCGGTGCCTAAAGACAGTTATATAGAGTCTAAAGTAAATGATAAACTATTATTTATAACGACACAACAAGATACAGAAAGGCAAGAGTTAACAATTACAGAATTAGCCGATTTTAGAGTAAAGGTCATAACGGAAAGCTTAGCAATAGAACCTGAAACTTCAAATTACGATCGATTAAAAAACATTGGTTTTTTTGTACTTTCTTTAGTCGTTCTTATTGGGTTGATCAAACTTATCAACTTCCTTTTTAGTAGATTAAATACTAGACTTTCCAAAATTGAAAAGAAATTCTTAAAAAAGAATGGCTATATTTTAAAGTATTTTATTCCGAAGAACACCGCTAACATTTTTGTATTTATTGCAAATATTGTTAGAATCGTTTTTATTTTATTCATTTTTCTAGTTTATTCCCCATTTATGTTTAGTTTCTTCCCTTGGGCTAAGCATATTGTTGGCTTATTTTATGGTTATATTTCAACTCCTGTAAAATATATTTTTTATGGCTTTGTAGACTTTATTCCATCCCTATTTTTTATTATCATTATTGCACTTTTCGCCCGTTATATTGTAAGGGTAGGTAAGGAAATCGCTTTAGATATAGATGCCGGAAAACTGGTATTTGATAATTTTCATAAAGATTGGGCTTTACCCACAGAGAAGATTTTTAGTGTACTTATTTATGCTATGTCGCTAATATTAATTTTCCCATATATTCCTGGTTCTGGCTCTTCTGCTTTCCAAGGTATTTCTATTTTTATTGGAGCTATCATTTCCTTTGGATCTACATCAGCAATTTCAAACATTATTGCTGGTATTGTGATTACCTATATGCGTCCTTTTCAGCTTGGAGATCGTGTGAAAATCAATGGTATTGTTGGAGATGTTGTTGAAAAAACCATTTTAATTACTCATTTAAAAACTGCTAAAAACGAAGATGTTACCATCCCTAATGCAAATATTTTGTTGGGAACCATTACCAATTATAGTAAAAACGAAGAGAATTTTATAATTCTACATACCACCATAACTTTGGGCTACGATTTACCTTGGCAGACTGTAGAAAAGTTATTGTTAGCAGCAGCAAATAATACCCAATTAATAGAAAAAGAACCCATCCCTTTTGTGCTTCAAACGAGTTTGGATGATTATTATGTTTCGTATGAATTGAATGTATATACCAAACATGCCAAAAAAATGCCTTTTATTTATTCTGAAATAAACAAAAACATATTGGAAATATTTAATGATGCTGGAGTAGAAATATTGTCGCCAGCATATATGTCTGCAAGAGATGGCTCACTAACAACTGTACTTAGCAAATTAAATCCCGAAGATAAAAGCCCTTTAACAAAAATAGTAGATCATCTTACGGGTAGAAATCAAGAGATTAAAATTACTAAACCTGAAGAGAATAGTGCTAAGAATCTTCAAAAAGATAAATAATTTCGCAGAAGTATTGCTAGATTTTTTAATGTGAAAATTTCGGAAAGCAATCCATTAAAAAGATGTAGTTTCGCGCCTCAATAAAATATTGGCTATGAAGCGTATAAGTGAGTACAAGAAATTATTTGGTGTAGAAAAAGATATCGAACTTAAATTCCTTAAAAAGAGTTACCGAAATCTAGTAAAAGAATGGCATCCAGATAAATTTCAAAATGGAGATGCTTTGCAGGAAGAGGCAGAATTGATTAGCCGAAAAGTTATTGATGGCTACCATTTTTTAGTGAGTATGGCACCTGAAACCAAAGAGAAAAACCTGCCAGCATATACTGAAACGATTAGTAATTCAGCAATTTCAGATTATAATCATAAAGGCTTATTATTAGAAATCACCTTTACAGATGGTACTACCTATGAATATTTTGGGATCACTAAAAAGGTGTATCAAAAAATGATCAATGCCGGAAATCTAAATCGTTTTGCGAAACGTAGTATTTATCCAAAGGCTACTTACAGAAAATCTAAGCGTATTTTAGAAGAGGCATAGAAGAGTGTGAACTTTGCTTAAAATCGTTTCAATTTTATTTAAGTGTATAACGCTGCTCGGCTGTAGAAGAAGCATTTAGTAATTGATTAAATGTTTTTATCGTATTAAAATCCCTGGTAATTTCTCCGGAAACTGCTATTCCAGAAACCCCCGTTTTTAATATGGCTGTAACATCCTCTGTGGTGATACCTCCAGCACCAAGGATTGGTGTTTCGGTTTTTAAGGCTTCTATAATTGCAGTATAACCGTTTAAGCCTAAAATTGTACCTAAAAAGTCTTTGCTTATTGATAATCTAAAGGGAGCTAAGCTAATATAATCGACTTCTTTTTCAATTAATGTTTCACAATCTTGCAAGGTATTGGCAGTTGTGCCAATAATTTGCCAAGGATATAAATAATCTCTAACAGTAGTAGGGCAGGGGTCTGTTTTAGTTAAATGTACCCCATCAGCTTTCACCTCTTTTGCTGTTTTATAATGATTGCTAATTAGTAATCTGGTCTGAAATTGTGATGTAATTTCTCTAGCTTCTTTGGCTATTTTTAAAATTTCTTTTTCTAAAACTTCTTTTAAATCCAATCGTACTAATTCTGCACCAGCTGTACAAGCATTTTGAATGTTATCCAGATGCTCTTTTGGGGAATTTCCTTGGGATATATAATGTAGTTTAGGTATCATTGTGTCTTCGTATTTGGTGATATATCATCGCTACTCCTAAACAGATACTGTTTTAGAGTATTCCATAAAGTGAGATTTAAAGCGTATAAGGATTGGGTGCATTTTTTCTGAATAAAGCACATACTGACATTTTTTAATACTTTGAGTAATCGACATCAATGCAGTATAGGATGATTTTTGAACTAGAAACTCAGCGTCATCAATACTAAATATCTTTAATTGAGAAGTGCTTACGCCATTAAATAAGAACAATTGGTTCATGGTCTTGGGCGTGGAAATAAGAATGTCTATACCTTCAAATATTTCTGATTTTTGCAAATCAATATGAAGCTGTTCATGGCCTACATAAACTCGTAAGGAATTATATTTAGTATATCTTAAAAAAGCATCATATAACTCCAAGGCTCTTTCCTTATTTTCTACAAGAACTACAGCCCTTGGGGCATTTCCAGCTGCCTCACATTTTAATTTTTGTAAAGTAGTAATTATCAAGGTGGTTGTTTTTCCACTATGTTTTGGAGCTGTACAAAATACATTAGCACCACTTTTTATAATAGGGATACTTTTAGTCTGAAAAGGAGTAGGAGTTGTTATCTCTAGTTTCTCTAGGGTCTCTTTTATATCAGGATTTAATTTTTTAAAGGGCATAAGTTTTAAAGAGATAATTTTGTTCTAGTATTTATAATAATTTGTGCAAATATACTACTATAAATGGGCGCAATTATTTTTTTATATCGAGCAATACTTATTCACTATAAATTTAAAAAACAATCTTAAACAGAAAGTAAAAAATAAAACAAAAAACTATTCGCTTATATTTGCCCCAAGCATAAACTATGAGTTTTACTCTTCTATCTTCACCTTTACAAGGTTTTACCGATTTTCGTTTTAGGAATGCACAAAATAAATATTTTGGAGGTATCGATACTTTTTACGCCCCATATATACGTTTAAATGGTAAACTGAAAATAAAATCTTCCTACGAGCGCGATTTATTGCCAGAACATAATACTACATTAGAAGTAATACCACAAGTAATGACAAATGATGTCCATGAGTTTTTATTTGTTGTTAAATACGTACAACAATTGGGTTATAAAGAACTTAATTGGAATTTAGGCTGTCCATATCCAATGGTTACCAATCGTGGAATGGGGTCCGGTTTAATATGTGATCCAAATAAAATAGAATCTATTTTGCATCGGGTCCACAATGAAACTGATATTTTAGTCTCTATGAAGATGAGATTGGGCTATGAAAACAGTCAAGAAATACTACACACTTTTCCTATTTTAGATAAATATCCACTAAAAAACATTGCTATACATGCACGTATTGGAAAACAATTGTACAAAGGTGGCGTAGATTTAGAGGCCTTTCAAAAATGCATAGACGTCGCAAAACACAAACTTTATTATAACGGTGATATTACTAGTGTAGAACAGTTTAAAAAAATGCAAGAGCGTTTCCCAAGTATCCATCATTTTATGATTGGTCGTGGTTTAATTGCAGATCCGTTTTTACCTGCTATGATAAAGAACAATACTACGGAATATCCTAAAAATCGTTGGGAATTATTTGAAGCTTTTCATAACGAAATTTACCAACAATACGACGCTGCTTTATCTGGTCCAACACCTATAAAAATGAAAATGCTAGGCTTTTGGGAATACTTTTCGCAATCTTTTTCTAATCCACAAAAAACCTATAAAAAGATAAAAAAAGCAAGCAATTCAATAAAATATGAGCGGGCTGTAAAAGAAATATTGCTTAACGAGTAAACTTTCTTTATTCGACGACTTACTTACTAAGTTTGCCTGTATTGTTCTAGTAGAAATATCGATTGTAGAATGGAAACGTAATGCCAGCACACAGATAGGCATCTGTATAAAATGGTATTAATTATTGTGAATGGAGCCTAACATAAAATCATTATTAAGCACAATAAATCGATAAAATGTTGCTTTAATCAGATAAAAGGTGTATTTTAGTAGTAAAATACTTATAGTTATAATATTAGCTATAGAGTATTAAACAATTTTTAGCTAATTTTTTAAATGATGCCCCCATGAAAAGAATTGTAATCTTAGTCGTATTGTTAATGACAATCCCCGCTCTTAGAGCGCAAAAAAAGGAAATTAAAAAAGCCCATCAGGAAGTAAAAGCTGGAAATTTAGTTAGTGCCACTTCTTATTTACGACAAGCAAAAAGAATTTTTGCAGCAGCAGATAATAAAACACGTGCAGAATATTATGTGGTAGAGGCCGAATTACAGCTGGCTGAAAAACAATTAGATGTAAAACAAATAGAGTTAATTTCTCAATCCATAAATAAGGCAAATAAATATGAGCTTACTTCATCACTTCAAGTTAGAATTTCAGAAATTAATTTAAAAATTAATAGCTTTTCAGCAAGTATAGCAGGTCGCGAGTTTGAAAATAAGAATTATTCAGATGCCGCTACACTTTATAAAAAATCCTATGAATCTACGCAAGATACTATTCACCTGCTTAAAGCTGCTCGATCTCATTTACTAGCCAAAGAGTATGATGATGCTTACAAATCCTATAATAATTTAATTATAATGGGATATACTAATGCCAAGACACAATATGTAGCTACTAATGTGGCCACTAATAAAAAAGTGGGGTTTTCTTCGATAACAAAGCGAAATATAGCTATAGCAGATGGTTTGTATAAAAACCCTGAAATTATGACTAGCCAAAGCAAACTACCCGAAATATTGCGAGGTATAACTGTGGCTTCTATCTCTCTTGATAAAAAAAATGCAGCGGTGGCTATTATTGATAGAACTTTGACTAAAATGTCTGAAAACAAGATGCTATTGAAACAGGTTTCCCAACTTTATTTACAATTAGATGCCCATGATAAATATAATGCTGTTGTAGATCAACTTATCAAAGAAACTCCTAATGACCCAAACCTATATTATAATTCTGCTGTAACCAGTGCACAAAACAACGACCTTGATAGGGCAAAGAATTATTATAAAAAAGCCTTAGAAATAGATCCTAACTATATCAATGCCAATATAAACCTATCCCTATTACTCTTAGAACAAGACAAAGTTATAAATAATGAAATGAATGAATTAGGCGCTTCTAAAGCTGATGATTTACGTTATAAAGAATTGAAACTAAAACGTAACAATCTATACGATGAAGTGATTCCATATTTGGAAAATATTGTAAAGTCACAACCCCAGAATAAGGATTTTGCTAAAAAACTGAAAAATATTTATAGCTTTAAAGGGGAAACAAATAAAATTGCTTTATTAGAAGAAAATTAGACCATTAGAGTAATTAAACATTTCTGGACTGTTAATAGAGAACTTTTTTACCCAGCGACATAGGAGGGAAGTATAATTTGTATAAAATAGAAATTAACTATTTTATAATTTTGCTAAAACTTCTAATTTTTTAAAAACTATAACCTTATACATAGCACTTATTGGGACTTTATTATTTTCAATTAACAAATAGGTTCTGGTTGCCTTTGTAACTCTATCCAAATTGGTAATGTATGATTTATGTGTGCGTTGGAAATTCTCAGATAATAAGGTAGTAATATTAATAAGCGTTTCGGGGATAAGGTACATTCTTGAATCTGTAAATATTTTCAAGTAATTTCCAAAACTCTGAATATACAGAATTGATGCAAATGAAATATTAACAGGCATGCCATCATGTTTTATTTGAAGTTCTTCACTTCCGCTATTTTTTTTAGGTTGTGTTATTATGGAGGTTGAAACTTTGTTTATTGCTTTCAAAAAGCGCTCAAATTTTATAGGTTTCAATAAATAATCTACAACACCATAATTATAACTTTCTAATGCATACTCAGAATAAGCCGTAGTCAAAATAACTTTTGGTGGATTTATCATAGAACGCAAAATTTCCATGCCATTAAGTTCTGGCATTTCTATATCTAGAAAGATGAGATCCACTTTATTTTTCTGAGTGAAATTGATGAATTCAAGCGGATTCCCCGTACTTAATACTAGTTCTAAGCTGTCAATTTTAGAACAATACTCTTCTATCACTTTACGTGCTAGTATTTCATCATCTACGATACCAATTTTAACCATGAACTGTTTTTTTTAGTTTTGAAACTGTTAAATCAATAGATAAATTTACATGATATGTTTTTTCTTTATCATCAATTTCTAATCCGTGAGAATTAGGAAATAATAGATTTAAACGTCTTCTCACGTTTTCAAGACCCAAACCTTTTCTTTTAGATGCAGCAACCATGGGAGGCTTTGAATTCACCACACAAAAATGAAGAGTGCTGTTTTTTATAGCCACAGAAATATCAATGGTACTCAGTTCATTGGTACTTTGGGCACCATGTTTAATCGCATTTTCAACAAATGGAATTAACAACATAGGAGCAATTCGTAAGTCCAACAAATCTCCATCAATTAAAAATTCTACAGTACAGCGTTTACTCAATCTCTTTTCTTCCAATAACAAATAGTTTTCTATAAATTCTATCTCTTCTTTTAATAAAACGCTGTCTTTTTTAGAGCTCTCTAATTGATACCTCATTAATTCTGAGAGCTGCATTACAAGATCAGGAGTTTCTGGCGATTGCTGTCTGGCTAGTGAATAAATACTATTTAAGGAGTTAAATAAAAAATGAGGATTCACCTGCTCTTTTAAATAGG